>OGJD01001582.1_pt1 | contig 12534 bp, 9 predicted proteins | sample 1571971 | NCBI WGS metagenome assembly OGJD01 (sample SAMEA2582117, study PRJEB24529) | metagenome | biome: Human gut stool | place: China | collected 2011
GTCATCGGGCATTATCTGAACATAAAACACTATCAATAAGTTGGAGTCATTACCGAACGATTGAAGGGGCCATTATGATCACTCACTATGATATAAAAATGGAGATGCAAAAACTAAAGGAGGTACTCTCTGTAGAGGGTGTTAATATCCCATCGTTATTACAAGTCATAAAGCCGGGAACTTATGTGTTTTTATGGGTTTTATTATGGCCAACTTTTCTGCGTTTAGTATCGGTTATAAGTGATGTCAGGGATGTTGGCTTTGATATATGTGCTAGTGGAATGATGGGGTTCCTGCTTTTTGTGGCTATTACAAATGGAATGATGTTATACCTTGCGATTCCTGATAGTTTCAGAAAGGATTCAAAAATAATAAATTTTATGTATTCTAAGAGTAAGACATATATTTTGTTGTTTTTGATTGTTTTTTCTATGGTTTCGTTTATGCATTCTATCTTATATGTTTTTGCACTAATGATTACATTCATATTATTTTTCTTGGTGTATACCATAGATATAAATCGTTATAATCTCTCAGCTATAGCCTCAGTAATAGGACTGTTCAAAAAAGAGTCTGTTAGTTAAAAGGATATTTTGGATGAAAACAAAAAAATTGATGATGGTTGCACTGGTCAGCTCCACTCTGGCCCTTTCAGGGTGTGGTGCGATGAGCACAGCAATCAAGAAGCGTAACCTTGAGGTGAAGACTCAGATGAGTGAGACCATCTGGCTTGAACCCGCCAGCGAACGCACGGTATTTCTGCAGATCAAAAACACGTCTGATAAAGACATGAGTGGGCTGCAGGGCAAAATTGCTGATGCTGTGAAAGCAAAAGGATATCAGGTGGTGACTTCTCCGGATAAAGCCTACTACTGGATTCAGGCGAATGTGCTGAAGGCCGATAAGATGGATCTGCGGGAGTCTCAGGGATGGCTGAACCGTGGTTATGAGGGCGCAGCAGTTGGTGCAGCGTTAGGTGCCGGTATCACCGGATATAATTCCAGTTCTGCCGGTGCCACACTCGGTGTGGGCCTTGCTGCCGGTCTGGTGGGTATGGCTGCAGATGCGATGGTGGAAGATGTGAACTATACCATGATCACGGATGTGCAGATTGCAGAGCGTACTAAGGCAACGGTGACAACGGATAATGTTGCCGCCCTGCGTCAGGGCACATCAGGTGCGAAAATTCAGACCAGTACTGAAACAGGTAACCAGCATAAATACCAGACCCGTGTGGTCTCAAATGCGAACAAGGTTAACCTGAAATTTGAAGAGGCGAAGCCTGTTCTCGAAGACCAGCTGGCCAAATCAATCGCAAATATTCTCTGATTATCTTCCGGAGGCTGGTCTGACCGGCCTCCTGACTGACGCCTCGCTTTGCTCGTTGTCCAACCCCGGAAAGAAATAAAATAAATTTTATTTCTCCCCGGCGTTTCCGAAATAAATATGAAAACACTGAGCGGTTGTGCAAATTCTTTGTGCGACCGTGAAGTGTTGCCGGCGAAGCCGGAATTTAACGGTTATTAATCTTTTCATCATTAATAATCAGTCCGACTGACTTTTTTTTCTTCGGAATATCATCATGAGTTTTAACGCAAAGGATATGACCCAGGGCGGTCAGATTGCGTCCATGCGTATCCGCATGTTCAGCCAGATCGCCAATATCATGCTTTACTGCCTGTTTATTTTTTTCTGGATACTCGTTGGTCTGGTTTTATGGGTAAAAATAAGCTGGCAGACGTTTGTGAACGGCTGTATTTACTGGTGGTGTACCACGCTGGAAGGCATGCGGGATTTAATCAAGTCCCAGCCGGTATATGAGATCCAGTATTACGGCAAAACCTTCCGGATGAACGCTGCTCAGGTACTGCATGATAAATATATGATCTGGTGCGGAGAGCAGCTATGGTCCGCATTCGTTCTGGCTACAGTTGTGGCACTGGTTATTTGCCTGATTACCTTCTTTGTTGTCTCCTGGATTCTGGGGCGTCAGGGTAAACAACAGAGCGAAAATGAAGTCACAGGTGGTCGTCAGCTGACGGAGAACCCGAAAGACGTTGCCCGGATGCTGAAAAAAGACGGCAAGGACTCCGATATACGGATTGGCGACCTGCCGATTATCCGGGATTCCGAAATCCAGAACTTCTGTCTGCACGGCACGGTCGGGGCCGGTAAGTCGGAAGTTATCCGTCGTCTGGCCAACTACGCCCGTCAGCGTGGAGATATGTTGGTGATTTATGACCGTTCAGGGGAATTTGTTAAAAGTTACTATGATCCCTCCATCGATAAAATCCTGAATCCGCTGGATGCCCGCTGTGCCGCCTGGGATTTGTGGAAGGAGTGCCTGACACAGCCGGATTTTGATAATACCGCGAACACGCTGATCCCGATGGGCACAAAAGAGGACCCGTTCTGGCAGGGTTCAGGACGTACCATTTTTGCGGAAGCGGCGTACCTGATGCGTAATGACCCCAACCGCAGCTACAGCAAACTGGTGGACACACTGCTTTCCATCAAAATCGAAAAACTGCGTACCTTCCTGCGTAATTCACCGGCGGCCAACCTGGTGGAAGAGAAAATTGAGAAAACGGCGATTTCCATCCGTGCTGTGCTGACCAACTACGTGAAAGCCATCCGTTACCTGCAGGGGATTGAGCATAACGGTGAGTCTTTTACCATCCGTGACTGGATGCGGGGTGTCCGGGAAGATCAGAAAAACGGCTGGCTGTTTATCTCGTCGAATGCCGACACCCATGCCTCCCTGAAGCCGGTGATCTCCATGTGGCTGTCCATTGCCATTCGTGGTCTGCTGGCAATGGGAGAAAACCGTAACCGTCGTGTGTGGTTTTTCTGTGATGAGCTACCCACGTTACACAAACTGCCGGACCTGGTGGAGATCCTGCCGGAAGCCCGTAAGTTCGGTGGCTGTTATGTGTTTGGTATCCAGTCCTATGCCCAGCTGGAAGATATCTACGGTGAGAAAGCGGCTGCCACGCTGTTTGACGTCATGAACACCCGTGCCTTTTTCCGTTCTCCCAGCCATAAGATTGCAGAGTTCGCTGCCGGTGAGATTGGTGAGAAAGAGCACCTGAAAGCCAGCGAGCAGTATTCCTACGGTGCTGATCCGGTACGTGACGGGGTATCGACCGGTAAGGATATGGAGCGCCAGACGCTGGTCAGTTATTCCGACATTCAGTCTCTGCCGGATCTGACCTGTTATGTCACCCTGCCCGGACCGTATCCGGCAGTAAAACTCTCACTGAAATATCAGGCACGTCCGAAGGTTGCCCCTGAGTTTATTCCGCGTGACATCAACCCGGAAATGGAGAACCGTCTGAGTGCCGTACTTGCCGCAAGGGAAGCAGAAGGTCGTCAGATGGCCAGCCTCTTCGAACCGGATGTGCCGGAAGTTGTTTTCGGAGAAGACGTGACTCAGGCTGAACAGCCGCAACAGCCGCAACAGCCGCAACAGCCGCAACAGCCGGTGTCTCCTGCCATCAACGATAAGAAGTCAGATTCAGGTGTGAATGTTCCGGCAGGGGGGATCGAGCAGGAGCTGAAAATGAAACCGGAAGAAGAGATGGAACAGCAACTGCCACCCGGGATCAGTGAATCCGGTGAAGTGGTGGATATGGCCGCTTATGAGGCATGGCAACAGGAAAATCATCCGGACATCCAGCAGCAGATGCAGCGTCGTGAAGAGGTGAACATTAATGTGCACCGGGAGCGCGGGGAGGATGTTGAGCCGGGAGATGATTTCTGATGATGAGTATCGCGCAGGTCAGATCGGCCGGAAGTGCCGGTAACTATTATACCGACAAGGATAATTACTATGTACTGGGCAGCATGGGAGAACGCTGGGCCGGCAGGGGGGCTGAACAGCTGGGACTGCAGGGCAGTGTCGATAAGGATGTTTTTACCCGTCTTCTGGAGGGAAGGCTGCCGGACGGAGCGGATCTAAGCCGCATGCAGGATGGCAGTAATAAGCATCGTCCCGGCTACGACCTGACCTTCTCCGCTCCCAAAAGTGTCTCCATGATGGCCATGTTAGGTGGCGATAAGCGCCTGATTGATGCACATAACCAGGCCGTGGACTTTGCTGTTCGTCAGGTGGAGGCGCTGGCCTCCACACGGGTGATGACGGACGGACAGTCAGAAACGGTGCTGACCGGTAATCTGGTGATGGCACTGTTTAACCACGACACCAGTCGCGATCAGGAACCACAGTTACACACGCATGCGGTGGTGGCTAATGTCACGCAGCATAACGGTGAGTGGAAGACACTGAGCAGTGACAAAGTGGGGAAAACGGGGTTCATTGAGAATGTGTACGCTAATCAGATTGCCTTTGGCAGGCTCTACCGGGAAAAACTGAAAGAGCAGGTTGAGGCGCTGGGCTATGAAACCGAAGTGGTGGGTAAGCACGGTATGTGGGAGATGCCGGGCGTACCGGTGGAGGCCTTTTCCGGACGCTCACAGGCTATCCGGGAGGCCGTCGGGGAAGATGCCTCGCTGAAATCCCGGGATGTGGCGGCACTGGATACGCGAAAATCCAAACAGCACGTCGATCCTGAAGTCAGAATGGCTGAATGGATGCAGACGCTGAAGGAAACCGGGTTCGACATCCGGGCATATCGTGACGCGGCGGATCAGCGTGCGGAGACCCGCACGCAGGCGCCCGGGGCTGTTTCACAGGAGGGGCCGGATGTGCAGCAGGCGGTGACACAGGCCATTGCCGGATTAAGTGAACGAAAAGTGCAGTTTACGTACACGGACGTGCTGGCCAGAACGGTCGGTATACTGCCGCCGGAAAATGGTGTGATTGAACGGGCACGCGCCGGTATCGATGAGGCCATCAGTCGTGAGCAGCTTATCCCCCTCGACCGTGAGAAGGGGCTGTTCACATCAGGAATTCATGTGCTCGATGAGCTGTCCGTCCGGGCACTCAGTCGTGACATCATGAAACAGAACCGGGTGACCGTACATCCGGAGAAAAGTGTCCCCCGGACGGCTGGTTACAGTGATGCGGTCAGTGTTCTGGCACAGGACCGTCCGTCGCTGGCCATTGTGTCCGGGCAGGGCGGTGCAGCCGGGCAGCGTGAGCGGGTGGCTGAACTGGTCATGATGGCCCGGGAGCAGGGGCGGGAGGTGCAGATTATCGCTGCTGACCGTCGCTCGCAGATGAACCTGAAGCAGGATGAACGGCTGTCCGGTGAGCTGATAACCGGACGTCGTCAGCTGCTGGAAGGCATGGCCTTCACGCCGGGCAGTACCGTTATCGTTGACCAGGGCGAAAAACTCTCCCTGAAAGAGACGTTAACCCTGCTGGACGGTGCCGCACGTCATAACGTACAGGTTCTGATAACCGACAGCGGGCAGCGAACCGGTACAGGCAGTGCACTGATGGCCATGAAGGATGCCGGGGTGAACACATATCGCTGGCAGGGGGGAGAACAGCGACCGGTAACCATCATCAGTGAACCGGACCGTAATGTCCGCTATGCCCGGCTGGCCGGAGATTTTGCGGCCAGCGTGAAAGCCGGAGAAGAGAGCGTGGCACAGGTCAGCGGAGTACGGGAACAGGCCATACTGACACAGGCCATTCGCAGTGAGCTGAAAACACAGGGCGTGCTCGGACATCAGGAGGTGACCATGACGGCACTGTCACCGGTCTGGCTGGACAGCCGGAGCCGTTATCTGCGGGATATGTACCGTCCGGGGATGGTGATGGAGCAGTGGAACCCGGAGACACGCAGTCATGACCGCTATGTGATAGACCGGGTGACGGCGCAGAGTCACAGCCTGACCCTGCGGGATGCGCAGGGCGAAACGCAGGTGGTGCGTATTTCCTCCCTGGACAGCAGCTGGTCGCTGTTCCGGCCGGAAAAAATGCCGGTGGCAGACGGCGAGCGACTGAGGGTGACAGGGAAAATTCCCGGACTCCGCGTCTCCGGCGGTGACCGCCTGCAGGTGGCATCCGTCAGTGAAGATGCGATGACGGTTGTTGTGCCGGGGCGGGCTGAACCGGCCACCCTGCCTGTGAGCGATTCACCATTCACGGCACTGAAGCTGGAGAACGGCTGGGTGGAAACGCCCGGGCATTCCGTCAGCGACAGTGCGAAGGTTTTTGCCTCCGTCACACAGATGGCAATGGACAACGCCACCCTGAACGGTCTGGCCCGCAGCGGTCGTGATGTCCGGCTGTATTCCTCGCTGGATGAACCCCGTACTGCGGAAAAACTTGCCCGCCATCCGTCCTTTACGGTGGTTTCTGAGCAGATAAAGACGCGGGCCGGTGAGACATCGCTGGAAACGGCTATCAGTCATCAGAAGTCCGCACTTCACACGCCGGCACAGCAGGCCATTCATCTTGCCCTTCCGGTGGTGGAAAGTAAAAACCTGGCCTTCAGCCATGTGGACCTGCTGACAGAGGCAAAGTCGTTTGCTGCAGAAGGAACCAGTTTTGCTGACCTGGGGCGGGAAATCGATGCGCAGATAAAACGGGGCGATTTACTGCATGTGGATGTGGCAAAAGGTTATGGCACAGACCTGCTGGTTTCCCGTGCGTCGTATGAGGCTGAAAAAAGCATTCTTCGCCATATTCTCGAAGGTAAGGAGGCGGTCACGCCGCTGATGGAGAGAGTACCTGGCGAACTCATGGAGAAACTGACATCAGGACAGCGCGCCGCCACCCGCATGATACTGGAAACGTCCGACCGTTTCACGGTGGTGCAGGGCTATGCAGGTGTGGGTAAGACCACACAGTTCCGGGCGGTGATGTCAGCCGTGAACATGCTGCCGGAGAGTGAGCGTCCCCGTGTCGTCGGGGTGGGTCCCACGCACCGTGCGGTCGGGGAGATGCGCAGCGCCGGCGTGGATGCGCAGACATTGGCGTCATTTCTGCATGACACGCAGCTGCAGCAGCGCAGCGGAGAAACGCCGGATTTCAGCAACACGCTGTTTCTGCTCGATGAGAGCTCAATGGTGGGCAATACCGACATGGCACGGGCATACGCCCTGATTGCGGCCGGTGGCGGTCGGGCTGTGGCCAGTGGTGACACGGACCAGCTGCAGGCCATCGCGCCCGGTCAGCCTTTCCGTCTCCAGCAGACGCGCAGTGCTGCCGATGTGGCCATCATGAAGGAGATTGTGCGTCAGACCCCGGAACTGCGGGAGGCGGTATACAGCCTGATTAACCGGGATGTGGAAAGGGCATTGTCCGGGCTTGAGAGTGTGAAACCGTCTCAGGTGCCACGTCAGGAGGGCGCATGGGCACCGGAGCACTCTGTGACGGAGTTCAGTCACAGCCAGGAAGCGAAACTGGCAGAAGCGCAGCAGAAGGCGATGCAGAAAGGCGAGGCTTTTCCGGATGTCCCCATGACACTGTATGAAGCCATTGTCCGCGACTATACCGGCAGGACACCGGAAGCACGGGAGCAGACGCTGATTGTCACGCACCTGAATGAGGACCGACGCGTGCTGAACAGCATGATTCATGATGCACGGGAAAAGGCCGGTGAGCTGGGGAAAGAGCAGGTCATGGTGCCTGTCCTGAACACAGCGAATATACGCGACGGGGAGTTGCGTCGTCTCTCCACCTGGGAGACACATCGGGACGCACTTGCCCTGGTGGATAATGTGTATCACCGGATTGCCGGTATCAGCAAGGATGACGGGCTGATAACCCTGCAGGATGCGGAAGGTAACACGCGGCTGATTTCGCCCCGGGAGGCGGTGGCTGAAGGTGTCACACTGTACACCCCGGACAAAATCCGGGTGGGGACCGGTGACCGGATGCGCTTCACGAAGAGTGACCGGGAGCGCGGTTATGTGGCCAACAGCGTCTGGACGGTGACAGCGGTTTCCGGTGACAGTGTCACGCTGTCGGACGGACAGCAGACCCGGGTGATTCGCCCCGGTCAGGAGCGGGCAGAGCAACATATTGACCTGGCCTATGCCATCACCGCCCACGGTGCGCAGGGGGCAAGTGAAACCTTTGCCATTGCGCTTGAAGGCACGGAAGGTAACCGGAAACAGATGGCCGGCTTTGAGTCAGCCTACGTGGCCCTGTCGCGTATGAAGCAGCATGTGCAGGTGTATACCGATAACCGTCAGGGCTGGACGGATGCCATTAACAATGCCGTACAGAAAGGAACTGCCCACGATGTGCTTGAGCCGAAATCGGACCGGGAGGTCATGAATGCAGAGCGGCTGTTCAGTACGGCGCGGGAGCTGCGGGACGTGGTGGCCGGCCGTGCCGTTCTCCGTCAGGCGGGGCTGGCCGGGGGAGACAGTCCTGCACGGTTTATTGCTCCGGGACGTAAATATCCGCAGCCGTATGTGGCACTGCCGGCGTTTGACCGTAACGGCAGGTCCGCCGGTATCTGGCTGAACCCACTGACCACGGATGACGGAAACGGGCTGCGGGGATTCAGCGGTGAAGGACGGGTGAAAGGCAGCGGGGATGCGCAGTTCGTGGCCCTGCAGGGCAGCCGTAACGGAGAGTGCCTGCTGGCTGATAATATGCAGGATGGTGTCCGGATTGCCCGTGATAATCCTGACAGCGGTGTGGTGGTAAGAATTGCCGGTGAAGGTCGTCCGTGGAATCCCGGTGCCATCACCGGTGGTCGCGTGTGGGGGGATATCCCGGACAGCAGCGTCCAGCCGGGAGCCGGAAATGGCGAACCGGTCACGGCAGAGGTGCTGGCACAGCGGCAGGCTGAAGAGGCCATCCGCCGTGAAACGGAACGCCGCGCAGATGAAATTGTCAGAAAAATGGCAGAGAACAAACCTGACCTGCCGGATGGCAAAACAGAGCAGGCTGTCAGGGAAATTGCCGGGCAGGAGCGTGACCGGGCTGACATAACTGAACGGGAAGCCGCGCTGCCGGAGAGTGTGCTGCGTGAATCACAACGGGAGCAGGAAGCGGTCCGGGAGGTTGCCCGGGAAAATCTGCTGCAGGAGCGACTGCAGCAGATGGAGCGGGATATGGTTCGTGACCTGCAGAAAGAGAAAACCCTGGGCGGAGACTGATACAGGAAGATAAACGCTGATGACAACGGATAACACGAACACGACACGTAACGATTCACTGGCTGCACGGACCGATACCTGGTTTCAGTCATTTCTGGTCTGGTCACCCGGACAGCGGGATATCATCAAAACGGTGGCACTGGTGCTGATGGTACTGGACCACATCAATCTGATATTCCAGCTGAAGCAGGAATGGATGTTTCTGGCCGGGCGAGGAGCCTTTCCGCTGTTTGCCCTGGTGTGGGGGCTGAATCTGTCCCGTCATGCGCATATCCGGCAACCGGCCATTAACCGGCTGTGGGGATGGGGAATTATTGCCCAGTTCGCATATTATCTGGCAGGCTTTCCCGGGTATGAGGGGAATATCCTGTTTGCCTTTGCAGTGGCGGCACAGGTGCTGACGTGGTGTGAAACGCGCAGTGGGTGGCGTACAGCAGCGGCCATTCTTCTGATGGCCCTGTGGGGGCCTTTGTCCGGCACCAGTTACGGCATTGCCGGGCTGCTGATGCTGGCAGTCAGCCACCGGCTGTACCGGGCGGAAGACAGAGCGGAACGTCTGGCGCTGGTCGCCTGCCTGCTGGCTGTTATTCCGGCGCTTAACCTTGCCACCAGTGATGCAGCGGCGGTGGCTGGTCTTGTGATGACGGTGCTGACCGTTGGTCTGGTGTCGTGTGCAGGAAAATCATTACCCCGTTTCTGGCCCGGGGATTTTTTCCCGGTATTCTACGCCTGTCATCTGGCTGTGCTGGGCGTTCTGGCGCTGTGACGGGTGTGGTATCTTTGACCGTAACAGGATGATTCGTCAGAGGCAGAACACAGCATGACAGAGCAGAAGCGACCGGTACTGACACTGAAGCGAAAAACGGAAGGGGAGACGCCTGTCCGCAGGCGGAAAACCATCATCAATGTCACCACGCCACCAAAGTGGAAGGTGAAAAAGCAGAAGCTGGCCGAGAAAGCAGCCCGGGAAGCGGAGCTGGCGGCAAAAAAAGCGCAGGCCAGACAGGCGCTGTCCATTTATCTGAACCTGCCCTCGCTGGATGAGGCCGTGAACACCCTGAAACCCTGGTGGCCGGGATTATTTGACGGTGACACACCCCGGCTTCTGGCCTGCGGTATCCGGGGCGTGTTACTGGAAGACGTGGCGCAGCGGAATATCCCGCTCTCGCATAAAAAACTGCGCAGGGCGCTGAAGGCCATCACCCGTTCAGAAAGCTATCTGTGTGCCATGAAAGCCGGTGCCTGCCGGTATGACACGGAAGGGTATGTGACGGAGCATATTTCTCAGGAGGAGGAAGCGTATGCGGCAGCGCGTCTGGATAAAATCCGCCGCCAGAACCGGACAAAGGCAGAACTTCAGGCCGTGCTTGATGAGAAATAAAAAAAAGCCTCCATCAGAGAGAGGAGGCAGGGAAATAAGGCTTAAAAGGAAATAACTTCCGTACCCGAAAGGAAGCCAGTCCACTGAATTATTTACCACAATAATACTGACGACTAAAGGGGGGACAGGAAAATGAATGGATTCAGAAACAGTTCACGGAACGGCCAGGTCTGGCGTTACCAGCGTGCCGGAAGCCGGGCCGTTATTCTGGAGGTCAGTGGACGCTGGATGGAAGCGGCAGAAGCATGGCGACGGGCTGCAGGTGTTGCGCCCCGGACAGACTGGCAGCAGTTTGCCCAAAAAAGGGCTGCACACTGCCACCGGCGCTGCCGGGGAAGGGTGTAACGAAAAAAGCAGCCTTCATTACTCCAGGGATTCAGAAGGCTGAATAATGCATGAGATTTGCTTTTTTTAATATCCGGTCGGGCAGTATGACCGGACAGTTCTGAGTAGCACAGAGTTTTTTCCGTATTAAGTCGTGATTTTATATTTTGTGATTAATGTCACAAAATAATGTCTTATTCAATGTGCGCTGCAATATTCAGGATGTCTGAAATACAGGTGCCATTTATCTGATATGGAGAATAACATGAGGAAATATATTCCACTGGTATTATTTATCTTTTCATGGCCGGCATTGTCTGCAGATATTCATGGACGGGTTGTTCGTGTACTGGACGGTGATACCATCGAGGTCATGGACTCACGGAAGGCGGTGCGGATCAGGCTGGTAAATATTGATGCACCGGAAAAGAAACAGGATTATGGCCGGTGGTCAACAGACATGATGAAATCACTGGTCGCAGGAAAAACGGTTACCGTCACATATTTTCAGCGAGATCGTTATGGTCGTATTCCCGGACAGGTTTATGCACCAGACGGAATTAATATTAATCAGTTTATGGTCCGGGCCGGGGCTGCCTGGGTATATGAGCAGTACAACACAGATCCCGTGCTGCCTGTCCTTCAGAACGAAGCCAGACAACAAAAACGTGGGCTCTGGTCAGATGCTGATCCGGTTCCCCCCTGGATATGGAGACACCGTAAATAAAGCGATGGCAATTTTATCATTCATCTGTTCTCAGCGGGAATAAAAATGGCAAAAACAAAATAGGAATGGCTGTATCAGTTACGGCGATGTTCATCAGTCAATACGCTGGAAAAAATTATTCATAAAAACAGAGACAGTTTATCGAACCGTGAACGTGAATCATTTAATTCAGCAGCAGACCACCGGTTAGCGGAATTAATCACCGGAAAGTTATATGACAGGATACCAAAAGAGATATGGAAATATGTAAGGTAATAATTCAGCAATAATTAATTGCCAGGAGCAGATAAATAATGAAGTTGATTATTTTTATTCTTATTATTCTTACTTATCCGGATTATCCTCAGAAGTGTAAATCAGCCTTCTCCTTTGCTGATGCAATTGCATGCGGCAGGTATACGGACCGGTGATGCAGAGCGAATACTGTCCAGCGGTGAATGCTGGCAACGTCAGAAGACGCTGCTGACAGAAAGGGAAGTCAGTTTTATGAAAGAACTGTTCAGAATTGTGGATATGAAGCGGTGGTATTTGTGTCCGCAGGTACGGGTCGCGGATATCGTCCAGCTGAACGGGAATATCCGGCCACGATCACGCCAGTGGTGGCAGTTATTCAGGATGGTGTCTCAGTGGCATGTTGATGTGGTTATCGTTGAACGACGTTTGTTCAGTATTGTTGCAGCAGTAGAGCTGGATGATGCCAGCCATTTACGACCGGAACGCAGACGCCGGGATATTCTTCTGGAAGAGGTTCTGAGGCAGGCTGGTATTCCGTTGCTCAGAAGCCACGATGCCAGAAAACTGCTGCAGATGATCGGAGAATGGCTGAATACAACAGGGGCTGATCAGCAGTCCCCGGAACATCGTAGCTGACGCCTTCGCGTTGCTCAGTTGTCCAACCCCGGAAACGGGAAAAAGCAAGTTTTCCCCGCTCCCGGCGTTTCTGAATAAAAAACGGGAAATGGTGGTCACAGGGGGAAAGCCGGAACCACCAGTATCCAGACTTTATCTCATAATGGGGTTCCGTGGGCATTTCTGCGATAACACACGCTAAGGAAAAGTGAAGTTCTTT
>OGJD01001590.1_pt1 | contig 12475 bp, 8 predicted proteins | sample 1571971 | NCBI WGS metagenome assembly OGJD01 (sample SAMEA2582117, study PRJEB24529) | metagenome | biome: Human gut stool | place: China | collected 2011
CGGTGGCCAACGCCGTATTTATCTCAACCTTCTCCGCCATCGCCGGCAGCAAGACCGGCGACACTTTCAATGACACCTTCAGCGGTATCGCTATCGACGGGCAGAAGATCATCATTACCTTTGATAAGATCGCCCCCGACGCTCTGCTGACCTTCACCCAGTTCGCCCCCGTGCCCAAGAGCGAGTTCGAGGGAATTGACCCCCTCCAGGTCCAGCAGGCCCCCTTCTTCCAACACCCCATCGGCTGCGGACCTTTCATGGTGGAAGAGGTCAATATGAAGAACTACACCATCCTGGCACCCTTCGACAGATACTATAACGGCGTGGCCGACTTCAAGATCCAGCTTCTGCCCAGCGCCGGCGACTCCGATCCCAATGTGGTCACCCGCGCCAAGTCCGGCAATCTGGACTACGGCTACACCAAGATGGTTGCAGACGTGCAGGCCCTGGAGGGTACCCCCGGCATCACCGTTACGCCTATCGACGTGCGCTATACCCGCCTGTTCTACCTCAACAAGTTCGACAAGAAGGACGGCTCCCCCGCCCCCTTGGCTGATGTCCGGGTCCGTCAGGCCCTCCGCTACGCCATTGACATGGAGACCATCTGTGAGACTCTTTTCCAGGGCTCGGCTGTCCCCGCCAACGCCCTGGCGCCCGACGCCAACCTCAAGGGCGGCGACCTGAACGACTACAACTATAACCCGGAGAAGGCCAAGGAGCTGCTGGCCGAGGCCAATTGGGACCCCAACACCGTCATCAAGGCTGTCTATTACTACACCGACCAGGCCACTGTGGACCTGATGACCGCCGTTCAGGCGTATTTGGCTGACGTTGGCATCAAGATGGAGTTTGAGCTGGTGGAGGGCGATCTGGCCACCATCCTGTGGGCCGCTCCCGCCGACCAGACCAACGGCCCCCGCGCTGTGGATTGGGACATCTGCTACGCCGCCAACGCCGCCCTCTCCCTTCATGAGTATTACGACCGCTACCGTACCGGCTCTCCCACCAACTCTCACACGCCAGAGGACGCCGAGCTTAACCGCCTGATCGACGCCACCAACGCCTCCGCCGATGTGAATGCGCAGAACGAGGCGTTCAAGGAGCTGATTAAGTACGAGAATGAGAATCTGTTCACCATGGCTCTCTACTATCAGCCCATCTTCCTGATTACCAGCGACAAGATCGGCGACATCCAAAAGGGCACCCCGCAGTTTTGCATCAACTGGGACATCCAGAACTGGAACGTACAGTGATTACCGGCCGAGCCCGAAAAATACATAAGGGCCGGGCCCTCTCCGTTCAGCCCTGAGAGACTATTGATGGGAAGGGGCGGCGCCAGCCGCCCCTTCCTCTTTTAAATCCGGGAGGGAGCTTCATGAGAAATACCGCTCAATATATTCTGAAACGACTGCTGTATATGATCCCCATGGTTCTGGTCATCACTTTCCTCATTTACGGTGGGCTGGAACTGACGCCAGGAGACGCCATCTCCCATATGATTCCGCCGGACCAGCTTGCGAATGTGAATCCGGAACAACTGGAGGCGCTGCGGGAGTCCTACGGCCTCAACGATCCCTTCCTCCTGCGCTACGTGCGCTGGCTGGGGGAACTGCTCCACGGTAATTTCGGCTATTCCATTACCAGCGGCGTGCCCATCAAGGACATCCTGCTCCAGCTCTTCCCGGCCACGCTGGAGCTGTCCCTGGCGGCCCTGGCCATCTCGTCGGTGCTGGGCAGCATCCTGGGCATCCTCAGTGCGCTGAAGAAGGGGTCTATTGGAGACAACGTGCTGACGGTGTTCGGCATGATCGGCGTCTCCATCCCCCAGTTCTTCTTCGGTATGCTGTGTATCCTCGTCTTTGCACTGGACTGGGCGATCTTGCCGATTGGAGGCCGCATGGCGCCGGGAGAGACGGGGATATGGAACCACTTCAAATATCTGATTTTGCCCGCCAGCGTGCTGGGAATCTCCCTCACCGCCGGCGTCATGCGCTATTCCCGTTCCAGTATGCTGGATACAATGAACAAGGACTACATCAAGACAGCACGGGCCAAGGGTCTGCCGGAGTGGCGGGTCAACCTGGTCCACGGGTTCCGGGTGGCCCTCACCCCTGTAGTGGTGTTAATTGGTTTCCGTCTGCCCACCCTGATCGGCGGCTCTGTCGTCATTGAGACCATCTTCCAGTGGCCGGGGATTGGTAACGCCTTTAAGACGGCGGTAACGGGGCAGAACTACCCGCTGGTTATGATGATCGCCCTCTTTTCGGTTCTTGCCGTGCTCATGGCCAGCTTCCTGGTAGATATTCTGACGGCGGTCCTTGACCCGCGGGTCAAACTGGAGTAAGGGGGAAACGACATGAACGCTGAACTGACCAACACCAGAAAGCGTACCCGGCTGGACCGGAAGTTTGACAGGCTCCGGGACGCCGAGGAAGCGGGCAAGCTGGGCAAGAGCAAGACCAGCCGTGCCGTGCGCAAAATGCTGGAGAACCGGCTGGCCGTCATTGGACTGGTTGTTTTCGCCATTATCCTGATCTCCTGCTTGCTGGCGCCGCTTATTTCTCCCTATGACCCTTTGACCACCGACCTGCGGGCCATGACCCAGCCGCCGTCGCTCCAGCACCTGTTTGGCACGGATAAGCTGGGCCGTGATGTGTTCTCCCGTACCCTGTACGGCGGACGCCTGTCTATCCTGATCGGACTGGGTTCCGCCCTGGGCGCCGCCGTCATCGGCGTACTGCTGGGCTGCTACGGCGGCTATAAGGGCGGGCTATTTGATAAGATCGTGCTGCGCCTGTCCGAGATTTTTATGTCCTTCCCGCAACTGATTCTGGTGATGATGCTGGGCACCATCTTTGGCCGGGGCCTTTGGAACCTGATCTTTATCTTTATTCTTACCGGCTGGGGCGGCGTCTACCGACAGGCACGAGCGAAAATGCTCTCCTTGCGGGAGGAGGAGTATGTGCAGTCCATGCGGGCCTTTGGCCTAAGTGATTTTGTCATCGCGTACAAGCACATGCTGCCCAACGCCATCGGCCCCGTGGTGGTAAACCTGACACTTTCCACCGCCATGTTCATTCTGGATGAGGCGGCCATGAGCTTTTTAGGGCTGGGCGTTCCGCCCGAGATCGCCACCTGGGGCAATATCCTCAACGCCGCCCAGGACCTCTACGTCATGCAGAACTACTGGTGGCTGTGGCTGCCGGTGGGAATTGTCGTGTCCCTGTTCGTCATCAGCATCAACTGCATCGGCGACGGACTGCGCGATTCCACCGACCCCACCCAGCAGGGATAAGGGAGGGAGCGATATGGAACAGCAAGCCATCATCACCGTCAAGGATCTGCGAACCTATTTTTACTCCGACAAGCGGTGCAACAAGGTTCTCAACGGCGTCTCCTTCGAACTTTATAAGGGACGGACCCTCTGTGTGGTGGGGGAGTCGGGCTGCGGCAAGAGCGTGACGGCCTCTTCCATCATGCAGCTTCTGCCCAAGCTCTCCCGCATTGAGAGCGGGGCCATCACCTACCACAGCGAGAAGGGTGACATTCGGATCGATCAACTGCCCCGCAACGGCAAGGAAATGCGCGCCCTCCGCGGCCGGGACATAGCCATGATCTTTCAGGACCCGATGACCGCCCTCAACCCGGTCTACACCATCGGATTCCAGATCGGGGAGGATCTGAAGTACCATACGGACCTGGACAAAAGATCCCGCCGTGCCCGGACGCTGGAGCTGCTGACACAGATGGGGATCTCCACCCCGGAGAAGCGCATTGACCAGTACCCCCATGAGTTCTCCGGCGGTATGCGCCAGCGGGCCATGATCGCCATGGCCATGAGCTGCAGCCCCAAGGTGCTCATTGCCGATGAGCCCACCACTGCCCTGGATGTGACGATCCAGGCCCAGATTTTTGAACTGATGGAAAAATTGAAGCGGGAGCACGACACGGCCATCATGCTCATTACCCATGATATGGGCGTGGTCAGTGAGCTGGCGGATGACGTGGCAGTGATGTATATGGGTTCCATCGTGGAACGGGGCAGTGTACGGGAGGTGCTCAAGTATCCCGCCCATCCCTACACCGCCGCCCTGCTGCGCTCCATCCCGATCCTTCACAAGGGCAGGGGACAGAGGTTGGAGCCGATCCGCGGCTCCACACCCGACCCATATGACCGGCCCAAGGGATGCCAATTTGCCCCCCGGTGCGATTTCTGCTGTGAAAAGTGCAGGCAGGAAATGCCTTCAGAGGTCCCGGTGTGTGATGGACATGCGGTACGCTGCTGGAACGCCGAACAGGTCTACGCCGGACACAGAGAGGAGGTCGAAGCCGTATGAGCGAGAAAAAAGTGCTGCTGGAGCTGCGGGGGGTGAAGACCTTTTTCCCAGTTCGGGGCGGTTTTTTCAACAAGGTCCGGGACCATGTGCAGGCGGTCAACGACGTGGACCTGGACATCTACAAGGGGGAGACTCTGGGGCTGGTAGGGGAGTCCGGCTGCGGTAAGACCACACTGGGCAAATCCATCATCCAACTGGTCAAGGCTACTGATGGAACGATGATGTACGATTTCGGCCCCCAGCACGGTGGTAAAAAGGACCTGCGGCAATTGAACAGGGAGGACGAACAGGTCCTGCATCGCCGCATCCAGATCGTTTTTCAGGACCCCTATTCCTCCCTGAACCCCTCTTTTACAATTTATCAATCTTTGGCCGACCCTCTCAGGCATTTCGGGGTAGTCAACAAGACGAATCAGCGTGCACTCATTGCCGACATCCTGGAGGCGGTGAACATGCGCCCGGAGTACATGGATCGCTATCCCCATGAGTTTTCGGGGGGCCAGCGGCAGCGGATCGGGATCGCCCGCGCCCTGCTGGTCCACCCGGAGATGGTGATCTGCGACGAGGCGGTCTCGGCGCTGGATGTGTCCATCCAGGCCCAGGTTCTCAATCTGCTGATGAGGCTCAAGGAAGAGCTGAAACTGACCTACATCTTCATTACCCATAACCTGTCCGTGGTGGAGTACATTTCTGACCGCATCGCGGTCATGTACCTGGGACGGATCGTGGAGCTGGCCTCCACGGAGCAGATCTTCGAAAACACCATGCACCCCTACACCGAAGCCCTCCTCTCCGCCATCCCTGTGGTGGACCCGGATAACAAGCGCAGCCGCATTGTGCTGGAGGGCGATGTGCCCAACCCGGTCCATCCGCCCGAGGGGTGCCACTTCCATCCACGCTGCAAGAATTGTATGGATATCTGCATGCACAAAAAGCCGGAACTGAAGCGCCATATGATTAACGGTGAGGAGCATTTCTGCGCCTGCCACCTCTATGACCAGATCCCGGCCGGGGGTTCTGACGATTGAGGGGTGGATATATGGAGCTGAATTTGGCCTCGACCTGTGATGTGCTGGTATTGGGGTCTGGTATCGCGGGAATCTCTGCGGCGTTGACCGCTGCGGAGTCCGGTGCCTCGGTGATTCTGGTGTGCAAGGGCAGGCTGTTTTCCGGCTCCAGCTTCTACCCCGGGACCTGGGGCCTGGGTCTGGTGGGACCCGCAGACGAAGCGGATGAGGCCGACCTGATCTCCACCATCGAGGACGTGGGCTGCGGCATGGCGGACGATGCCTTGGTAAGAGCACTTGTGAAGGGCATCCACCCGGCCATCGAAAAAGTCCGCAGCATGGGTGTCAGGCTCCGCAAGGCGGGCAAGGGCGGACAGCAGGAGTACATCCCTTGCTTCGACCATAAGCACCGGGACTGGAACGGGATCGAGTTTGACAGCGCCCGGGAGATCTTTTCACAAAGACTGGAAGAGTTGGGTGTGACCATTCTTTCCGGCCGGGAGACGCTGGAACTGGTCCGTGCGGACGGTCGGGTATGCGGCGCTGTGATTACGGACGGGGCGGAACTGCACTACCTGGGCTGCAAGGCCCTTGTGCTGGCGACGGGCGGTTACGCCTGTTTCGTCACCACCTTTGCACCTCCGACGTGGAGGGGCTGGGGCAGGCATTGGCTCTGGAGGCCGGCTGCCGGCTGGTCAATATGGAGTTTATGCAGATCATGCCTGGCTATCTGTCGCCGGCGTATCAGACCATTTTTAACGAAAAGACATTTCGATTCACCGATCTGCGCCGTCCGGACGGGGCCCCACTGCTGGAGGGGGAAACGGCTTCGTTGCTGGAACTGCGCGCTACCCACGGCCCCTTCACAGCGCGTCTGCCCTCCAAGGCGGTAGACCTGGCCATCTACCGCGCCTGTCTGGAGGATAAACGGGGTGTGAGGGTTACCTATTCAGATGAAATGCGCCATAGCCCCCCGGAGTTTGTGAAAACCTATTTTGATTGGCTCCGGGAGGCAAGAGGCCTAACTATGGAAGACCCGATCCAAATTGGGATGTTCGCTCACGCGGCCAATGGCGGGGTTTGGATCGCCCCCGATACCTCTACCGGTGTACCCGGCCTGTTTGCGGCCGGAGAGGTCACAGGGGGCATGCTCGGGGCCGACCGCATTGGCGGCCTTTCAACGGCCAACGGCCTGGTGTTCGGTGGTAAAGCCGGCAGTTCAGCGGCTGCTGCATGCACCGCAATAGAGGAACCGCCCAAGACCTGCCTCTTTAAAGCTGTAGCGGCGGCTGACTGTCGGAAGGTATTTGCCGACTTGCAGGACACCATGTTCCATCATGCCATGGTAGAGCGGGACGAGGCCGGACTGTCTGCCGCCCTGGAGCGGGTGAAGGGACTGAGCAGCGCTTTGATCTTAACGCCCACAGACAATGTGGACGAGATTGCAAGAACACGTAGACGGGCTGGACAGCTTTGCACCGCCCAATGCATCCTGAAGGCCGCCCTGATGCGCCGGGAGAGCCGGGGCGCCCATTATCGGGCGGACCATCCGCGCGAGAAGCCGGCGATGGCAAGACCCATCTGTGTGACGCGCCAGGGAGGAGCAATCCAAGCCCGGTTTATCGAGGAGGAGACGACCCCATGCCTGTGACAGAACAAGAGATTCGGCGGCTGGGAGATTATGTGGGTGCAACACCCGCCCCGGCTGACTTTGATGCCTTTTGGAGCAAGCGGATGGCCGAGGCGGATCAAGTGCCGCTGGATTTTGCCGTGACTCCATCCGAAATTCCGCCCTTCCATACCTGCGAGTACCTGGACTTGTGGTTTCGCGGGATGGGCGGTGCCCAGCTCTATGCCAAGTATGTGAAACCCAGAGCGGCCCGCCCGGTTCCATTGGTCCTCCAGTTCCATGGCTACCCAGGGGCCAGCCGAAGCTGGCTGGAGCAGTCCTCCTTTGCGGGCATGGGCTGTGCGCTGCTGGCCATGGACTGCCCCGGCCAGGGGGGGAACGGCCAGGACTTGGGCGGGTTCGCGGGCACCACCGTCACCGGCCATATCGTGGCGGGGCTGGATGGGCCTGTGGAAGAGATGTACTATGTCCGCCTGCATCAGAATATCCGCATCCTCTGCCGGATCGTGCGGGAGCTGGGGGGCATCGACCAAAGCAAGGTCTTTGTCAACGGCGCGTCCCAGGGGGGCGGCTTAGGCCTGGCCTGCGCCGCCCTCAACCCGGGCCTGGTGAACCGGGCGGCTATCCTATACCCCTTCCTGAGCGACTATCGGCTGGTGTGGGAGCTGGGGGCAGACCTGATTGCCTATGAGGGCCTGCGCTACTACTCCCGCTGGTTTGACCCGGACGGGACGCGGCAGGACGAGTGGTTTGCCAAGCTGGGTTACATTGATAGCAAAAACTTTGCCCATCTGGTTCGCTGTCCCGTCCTCTTCGGCACAGGGCTGGCCGACGAAGTGTGCCCACCCGCGACCCAGTGCGCCGTCTATAATAACTTGAACTGCCCCAAACGCAGGTATCTGTTTGAGGGGTATGGACATGAGGAGATTCAGGACTTTGACGACCTGATCCTGGACTTCTTCGGAAGGGAGGCGGCGGAGCTGTGACGATTGCGGAGCAAAAGGCAGCCTGTGAGACATATCAGGGCATGACTGAAATACCCACAGATTTTGAGGCCGTATGGCGCGGCCGATGGGCCAAAGCCGCCCCGGCGGGGGAGGTCCTGGTGGAGCGCCTGCCTTTCCAAAATGCTCAAGCGGCCTATCAACAGTGGTCCGTCCCTGCCCCCAACGGCCGGGAGATCCGGGCCAGATACATCCGCCCGGCGCGGGAGGGGGCCTTCCCCACGGTGCTCATGTTCCATGACCTGGGCCGGGGGGTTCGAGGCTGGCACCACATGACCCGCTTTGTGGCCCTGGGATACGCCGTAGCAGCCCTGGAAAACCAAACCTCCGTGGCCGATTGGCGGCGTGATTGGGCGGCATTATCTCTGGAGGACCGATATTTGGACGCCCTGACGCTGGCCCACGCGGCCATCGGCCTGTCGTCCACCGACCCCGCCCGTTTGATGACTTGGGGCGAAGGGTTCGGCGGTGGGCTGGCGATAGTTGCGGCGTCTCTGGTACCCGGCGTGATCCGCTGTGCGGCCCTGAACCCATTGCCGGGTGATCTGAGGGCCATGTGCGATGGAGCAGTCGGGACGGATAGGGCTGTGCTGGACGGCCTCGACCCTGTCAGTTTTGCCGCATTGCTGACCTGCCCCCTGCTGTTGGGCACGGGACTTCTGGACCAGACGGCGTCGCCCAAATGCCAATATGCCATCTTCAATCGGGCACGGGGACCCAAGACGCACTTGGTCTACCCTAAGTATGAACACGAACGAATCAATTTTTTTGAGAATGAACTGCTGAAATTCTTCCACATTTGAGGTGACGCATGCTCAGATTAGGAATTGCGGGAATCGGCGCCATTGCCGGCGATTATATCGGCTTGATTGTGGGCGGAAAGGTCCGGGATGTGGCGCTTACGGCGCTGTGCAGCCGAAATGAGGCGCACATCCGAGAGGCAGCACAGCGACATGGCCTTCAGGCCGCCGCATTTACGGATTATGGCGCTATGCTCAAGTCTGGCCAGGTAGACGCGATACTCATTTGTACTCCCCACGCACAGCACCCCGAAATGACCCGGCAGGCCCTAGAGGCGGGGCTGCATGTGCTGGTGGAGAAGCCGGTTGGTATTTTCGCCGACGAGGTGGCGGAAATCCTTCCCGTGCTGGCGGAACGGCCGGAACTGGTCTGCGGCGTCATGTATAATCGGCGGGCGGCTCAGGCCTACCGTCATGTAAAAAATTTGGTCCAGAGCGGTGAACTGGGGGAGCTGGTGCGCTGTAGCTGGATTATCACCAACCTCTACCGAACGGAGGCATACTATACCTCCGGGGCCTGGCGCGGTACTTGGCAGGGAGAAGGGGGCGGACTGCTGATGACCCAAGCCTCCCACCAACTAGACCTTATGCAATGGATCTGCGGTATGCCGGTTTCCGTACTGGCCCGCTGCTCCACCATAGGGCGGCCCATCCAGGTTGAAAATGAGGCTGAACTTTTTCTGACCTACCTCAACGGCGCCCATGGGCATTTTATTGCTTCAGCCCATGAGTGCCCTGGCACCAATTTGCTGGAGATTTGTGGGACGAGGGGCCGGATTTCCGTCCGGGACGATAGCGAGGTGGAAATCATCCGCCTGGAGGAGGACGAGCGCACCTTCGCAAGGTCCTGCCCGTCCCCCTTTGAACAGGTCTCCGGGACAGTGGAGCGCTTGACTTTCGACGACAGAAACAACAAGGCGCAGCAGGCGGCCACCATACAAAATTTTGTTGCCGCTGCTCAGGGGGCCGGTCCAATCCAATGCAGCTTGGAGGAAGGTCTGCGATCCCTCCAGATCATCCACGGCGCGTATCTCTCTCACTGGATGGGCCGCACGGTCACACTGCCGGGGGATGAACGGGTGTTTTGCCGTATCCTTAATCGTACAGGAGCATCAATGGCCATAGGGCACGGCCCTCTATAAGCAAGAAAAGAGGGGGCCGGAGGTATTCTTTTTTACAACGACATCATTAAAATGGATGTGATTCCAATGGGCTGATTGGCGGCATCATACATATTATCGACAGTTGCAGTGACTTAAACTTGAAAAGGAGATTGCCATGAAACAACATAAGAGACTGCCGCTAGCACTTTTGCTGGTGTTTGCACTTTGCATCCAGATTCTGTCGTTCACCAGCGCGGCTGCTGCCTTGGCTGACCCTGAGCCGGTGTTCTCGGCCAGCGATATGACGTTTTCCAGTGGCACGGATGCCGTCGCTCTCCCCCAGAGCGCTGTCACGCAACTCTCTGGGTTGTCGAGCGGTACAATCATCGTGGACTTCACCCCCACGGCGATGTCCACGGCCAACTGCCTGTTCAGCTTGAGCAACAGCAGCGTGACTGACGCCTACTTTAACCTTTACATTGACAACCGGGGCTTCCTGGGCCTGGAGGTCAGGAATCATGGGGAGACCCGCTATGTGAATCTCCAGGGTCCGGCAGAAGTCACGCGCAATACCCGGCATATCATGGCGCTCAGTGCGGACCCACAGGAAGGCTACAAGTTCTATTTTGATGGCGACATGGTTTTCCAAATGCCTGTGGCCCTTTATGAGCTATGGGAGTACGACTACCGGTTCATGTCCACAGTGAATTCCGCCGATGTGGGCTATATGGGTGCAACCTATCGGAACGGGTCATTCGGATATCCCTACTACGGCACCATCGACAGCGTGCGTGTCTATGATACGGCTCTGGCGCAGGATGTTCTCGAGGCAGAAACCTACATAGAGAAGGACTCTGGAATCATCAGGCAGGAGAATGTGTTCTCTTTTGAGGATTGGAACACAGAGGGCATCCGAATCCCCTCCATTCTGCGGACCGACAAGGGGACGATCATTGCCACGGGCGATATCCGGTTCGGCGACGCCGCCGGAGCGAGCAACGATCCTCCCAACAACTGCGACATCGGCATCCGGGTCAGTAGCGATGACGGCGCAACCTGGAGCCAACCCAAAATGCTGCTCAATTTTCTTGACTACCCCAACGAACCCCAGGTCCCCATGAAAACGGACAGCGCATCTTACTGCGATTCGCTCCTCGTCAAAGGTCAAAACGGGCGGGTCTTCTTCTTCTGTGACGCGATGACCGGAAACGTCCGTGCGCCCTATGCAGCGGCCTCTACCGGCTATACTTCTGACGGCTATCTGATCCTAAAGGACTCGGCTGGCACCCAATATGAGCTGCACGAAGATGACGGGACGGTGTATCTAAATGGGGCGGCAACCGACTACACAGTCGGACCTGATTTCACCCTTTATAAAAATGGACAGGAAGCTGGAAACATTTTTTACACCAACTACGGAACCTACGACGCATCCGCAGTACCGCGCAAAACGGAACTGCGGGTCATCAATACGGTCTTCCTGATCATGTGCTACAGCGATGACGGCGGCTATACCTGGTCAGATCCCAAACTGATGAACTACGGCTTTAAGACCAGTGATATGAAGCACTTTGGCACAGCCCCCGGCATTGGGATCGTCATCCAGACCGGCAAATACCAAGGCCGCATCCTTGTGCCCCTTTACTATAACAGCAATTCTTTCAGCGGTATGAGCGGCGCAGTTCTTTACAGCGATGACAATGGGGCAACCTGGCACCTGGGTGAATCTCCAAACGACGCTAGAGCGGCTGCGGGCCTTTCAAAAATCGGTATGGGTGAAATTCAAATCGTAGAAATGCCCCCGGAGGGTGATGATGTTTCTACCCAGCTAAAGATGTTCGTGCGCCAGTCAGGCGGCGTATTAATCGCTACCAGCTATGATGGTGGCCAGACCTGGGCGCCCGATATGCCGAGGGACCCGACGCTGGTGGCGCCCACACCCTATGGAGGCTGCCAGCAGTCTGTTATCAACTATAGTCATCCAATTGATGGAAAGCCCGCCGTTATCTTCGCCAATGCGGCAGCCAATAGCCGCTCCAACGGCACGATAAGAATCGGCCTGATCAATGAGAACGGGACCAATTCAGAGGGGCGAATCAACTACACGTTTGATTGGAAGTACAAAAAAGTAATTCGGTCGGGTGAATTTGGCTATTCCTGCTTGATGGAGCAGCCCAATGGGAATATTGTTTGCTTCTATGAACAAGAGAGTCGGCCTGACAATATCCATTCCTTGGTCTTCGGTGAATACACACTCGACTACATCAAGGACATCAAACCTACGCCTGATACCCCTAATTTGGTATATTCCTCCTCAGAAAAGGTGTTGCCGCTGTCTGACGGCACCTACACCCCAATCGGGCCGGAACTGCCCAGTATTGCTGGCCTGCATGAGGGTACAATTTTGGTGCGCTTTACGCCCACAAGCACCGACAGCATCCACTCATTGATTGGGGTGAGCAATGGTCAGACGGGGAACCAGAACTCCTATTTCCACCTCTACTACTCCAACGCGAGGCTCGGATTTGAGATCCGCAGGCAGGAGGGAGGAGACTTTGAAAAGAACTCGGCTCCTGTGACGATTGAAGCCGGAA
>OGJD01001597.1_pt1 | contig 12433 bp, 8 predicted proteins | sample 1571971 | NCBI WGS metagenome assembly OGJD01 (sample SAMEA2582117, study PRJEB24529) | metagenome | biome: Human gut stool | place: China | collected 2011
GTTATATATCAGATGACACAAGAAAGGTGACTACTCATCGCCTGGTTGAAATGAAACAGAGAGGCGAAAAAATATCTATGCTGACTGCGTATGATTACACAATGGCACAGATTGTAGACGGTGCGGGAATGGACGTAATCCTGGTAGGCGACTCCGCTTCTAACGTAATGGCAGGTAACGTGACTACATTACCTATCACGCTCGACCAAATGATTTATCATGCCAAATCCGTAGTACGTGGTGTAAAGCGGGCGATGGTGGTAGTTGATATGCCTTTCGGATCTTACCAGGGCAATGAGATGGAGGGCCTTGCTTCCGCTATCCGCATCATGAAAGAAAGTCACGCTGACGCATTGAAGCTCGAAGGCGGTGAAGAAATCATCGACACGGTGAAACGTATCGTATGCGCCGGTATCCCTGTGATGGGACATTTGGGACTCATGCCTCAATCCATTAACAAATACGGAACCTATACCGTACGTGCCAAAGACGAAGCCGAAGCCGACAAACTGATTCGCGACGCCCATTTATTGGAAGAAGCAGGCTGTTTTGCCATTGTACTCGAAAAAATCCCCGCTACCCTTGCAGAGCGTGTAGCTTCCGAACTCACTATTCCTATCATCGGAATCGGTGCCGGCGGCCACGTAGACGGTCAGGTATTGGTTATTCAGGACATGCTTGGCATGAACAACGGATTCCGTCCGCGTTTCTTACGTCGTTATGCTGACTTGTACACAGTGATGACCGACGCCATCAGCCGTTACGTTTCCGACGTGAAGAATTGCTACTTCCCCAACGAGAAGGAACAATATTAAGATAGTATATGGCAGTTAAATTGTGGACAGTTCATTTTATGCGGATATGTGTAGCTAATTTGCTGTTGTTTATATCCTTGTATGTGTTATTTCCGGTACTTTCCGTAGAGATGGCCGACCGTCTCGGAGTGCCGGCCGCACAGACAGGAGTAATCTTTCTTTTTTTCACCTTGGGGATGTTCCTTATCGGTCCTTTCCATGCCTACCTGGTAGATGCCTACAAACGTAAATACGTATGTATGTTTGCCGCTGCCCTGATGGTAGTGGCGACGATTGGGTACGCCTTTGTGACGAACTTCACAGAACTAATCCTGTTGAGTACCGTGCAAGGACTGGCCTTTGGCATAGGCACTACTGCCGGTATCACCTTGGCTATCGACATCACCAACTCCACACTGCGGAGCGCGGGAAATGTCAGCTTCTCGTGGACGGCACGTCTGGGAATGCTTTTGGGGATTATCCTCGGAGTGTGGCTCTATCAAAGCCACTCATTCCAAAACCTGCTCACTGTATCTGTCATAACCGGAGCTGTAGGAATTCTCATGCTATCGGGGGTATATGTACCTTTCCGTGCGCCGATTGTCACTAAACTCTATTCCTTCGACCGCTTCTTATTGCTTCGTGGATGGGTTCCCGCTATCAACCTGATTCTGATAACATTTGTTCCGGGCTTACTGATTCCAATGGTACACCCTTTCTTAAACGATTTCGTACTCGGAAACGTGGGAATCCCCGTACCGTTCTTTGTCGGCACAACCCTCGGATACATTATCTCCCTGTTCATCGCGCGCCTGTTCTTTTTTAAAGAGAAGACACTGCGCTTGGTCATTATAGGAATCGGGTTGGAAATGGTAGCCATGTCCTTATTGAACACAGACCTTTCGATAGGCATCTCTTCCGTACTCTTGGGATTGGGTTTAGGTTTAACCATGCCGGAATTCCTGATGATATTTGTGAAACTATCCCATCATTGCCAACGCGGAACAGCCAACACTACCCATTTGTTGGCAAGCGAAGTTGGTATCTCCCTGGGTATCGCTACTGCGTGCTACATGGAATTGGATACAGACAAGATGCTCCATACCGGACAGATGGTAGCTTCTATCGCTTTGCTGTTCTTCGTATTGGTCACTTATCCTTATTATATAAAGAAGAAGGTAAGATAAAATAGACAGAAGAACAAAAGAACATATTTCAGGAGTGATGATTGTTTTTTGATTTTCATCATACGTATCCAAAAATATGTTCTTTTGTTCTTCTGTCTTAACTTTAATTCCTGCTCACCTGTTTTACTCCCTTCACCGTCCGTAATTTCTTGATAAGAGCCTCCAAACGCCCCGTATCACCCACCATTACCGTCAGTGTGCCAGAGAATAACCCATCGTTCGAATCAATACCGATAGAACGTAGCGTGATACCATTCTCTTTCGAGATGATCGAAGTAATATTTGTTACGATACCAATATCATCATGTCCTACAACGCGCAGCGTGATCGGATATTGCGTACCTTCCGACTTGCCCGCCCAGCGAGCCTTCACAATCCGGTAGCCGAAACGTTCGCGCATCTGGTTCGCGTTCGGACAATCCGACCGGTGTATCTTGATACCGCCGCTCACCGTTACGAACCCGAACACATCATCGCCATAAATCGGGTTACAACATTTAGCCAGTTTAAACTCCAGTCCTTTCAGATTCTGGTCAATCACCAGTACATCCTCTTTAGATGTCGTTTCCTCCTGCGCGGTTTGCAAATTATACCCTTCGGCACTCCGATAAACAATTTCATCGTGCGTATCGCTGTCCCGTTTTTGCTGCTCAATGTATTTATCCAGAATCTCGTTCACATCCAGTCCGCCATCGGCAATCCGTTGATAAAACTCCGTCACGTTCTTGAATCCCAAACGCTTGATGAGGCGCATCATGGTCGCTTCATCATACTCCAGTTTGCGGTTCTTGAATTTTCGTTCCAGCGTCTCTTTGGCAAACGCATGTTGGCGTGCCACCATCTCTTTGAGCGCCTGGCGTATCTTGGTGCGTGCTTTGGAAGTCGTCACGATGTTCAGCCAGTCCTGTTTCGGAGTCTGGGTGTTTGAAGTCATGATCTCCACCTGGTCGCCGCTGTTCAACTTCTGCTTCAACTGCACATTCTTGCCGTTCACTTTCGCGCCGATACACTTGCATCCCAACTTACTATGGATATGGAAAGCAAAATCCAATACCGTAGCCCCTTTGGCGAGCTTGAACAAATCCCCCTTGGGCGTGAAGACAAACACTTCATCCTCGTAGAGATCCATCTTAAACTGATCCATCACTTTCAGTGAATCGTTGTCTGCATTCTCCAACGCCTCCCGCACAGAAGTCAACCACTCGTCCAGACCCGTTTCACCCTTGATACCTTTATATCTCCAGTGCGCAGCCAGTCCGCGTTCCGCGATCTCGTCCATCCGTCGGGTACGTATCTGCACTTCCACCCATTTCCCTTCCGGGCCCATCACGGTGATGTGCAACGACTCGTAACCATTACTCTTCGGTATTGAAAGCCAGTCGCGCAGACGCTTCGGGTTCGGCTGGTACATATCCGTCACAATCGAATACACCTGCCAGCACTCCTGCTTCTCCTTCGCCGGGTCCGGTTCCGAATCCAGTATGATACGGATGGCGAACAAGTCATAAATCCCCTCAAAAGGAGTCTTTTGCTTCTGAATCTTGTTCCATATCGAATGAATCGACTTCGTGCGTCCCTTGATGTCGAACTTCAGTCCCGCTTCCGCCACCTTCTTTTGGATCGGTTCGATAAAAGCGGCGATATACTTGTCGCGGGAAGCCTTTGTTTCGTTCAGCTTATCCTTGATGAAATAATATGTCTCTTTCTGCGTATATTTGAGAGACAAATCCTCCAGTTCCGATTTCAGCTTATACAATCCCAGCTTGTGAGCCAGCGGAGCATACAGATATGCTGCTTCGTTTGCTACCTTGATCCGGTCCTCCTCGTTGCCTGTATCCTTTATTTTGCGCATCACGTTCACGCGGTCGGCAATCATAATCAGGATTACGCGCATATCCTCCGCAAACGACAGCAGCAGATTACGGAAATTCTCCGACTCGATGGCAGGGCTTTTGGCATACAGCTCGTTCGTCTTCACCAATCCCTTGATGATACTTGCCACGTCTTCACCATATTCGGCGTTCACCTCGTCGATAGACAATACATGGCCTTTCACGATTTCGTGCAACATGATCCCGATCAGGCACGAACCTTTCATACCGATTTCCTCGGCAACGATCACTGCTGTTTGTAAATCTCTGATGACGGGATTCATCCCGAAGTTATTGCGTTGCAGACCGTTACATTGGGCCGCCTTGATAAGATGTTTCTTTAACTTTTGGCAATCTCTCCAGAAAATACTGTCTCCGGCAGACTGTAATAAATGTCGATAGAGTGAAAAAAGCTCCTTTTTTTCCTCCGATGTAAAAAAGTCGTCCATATTCAATCTTGTTAATTCGATGTAAAATTAGTTTTTTTCCCGGTTATTCGGCAAGAAGTAAATAACATTTTGTATTTTTGGGCATCAATTAATAAAAATAGATATTATGATAACGACACAGGACAAAGAGTTGCTTGCCAAGAAAGGCATCACGGAAGAGCAAATTGTAGAACAATTAGCATGCTTCCAGACGGGTTTCCCCTTTTTGAAGCTGGATGCGGCAGCCTCCATCGAAAAGGGAATATTAGCTCCCGATGCAGAAGAACAGAAGGCTTATCTGGCCGCCTGGGATGCATATACAAACACAGATAAGACTGTTGTGAAGTTCGTGCCTGCCTCCGGTGCTGCAAGTCGTATGTTTAAGAATCTATTCGAGTTTCTGTCCGCCGATTATGACCAGCCGACTACCAAGTTCGAGCAGGCCTTCTTTGACGGAATCAAGAATTTTGCTTTCTATGACGATCTGAATGTGGCCTGTCAGCGAATCTCCGGAAAAGACATTCCCGGACTGATGGAAGAAGGCAACTATAAAGCAGTGGTGTCCGCCCTGCTGGAGACTGCAGGACTGAACTATGGCGCACTACCGAAAGGTCTGCTCAAATTCCATAAGTATCCTGAAGGTTCACGCACGCCGATGGAAGAACATCTCGCCGAAGGAGCCTTGTATGCTGCCGGAAAGAGCGGTAAAGTAAACGTGCACTTCACGGTATCTACCGAACACCGTGAACTCTTCAAGAAGCTGGTAGCCGAAAAGGTAGACGAATTTTCCAAACGCTATGGAGTAGACTATTACATCACCTTCTCCGAACAAAAGCCGAGTACCGACACGATTGCCGCCGACATGGACAACCAACCTTTCCGTGACAACGGCAAACTGCTGTTCCGTCCCGGTGGCCACGGCGCACTGATCGAGAATCTGAACGACCTCGATGCAGACATTATCTTCATCAAGAACATCGACAACGTAGTGCCCGATAGACTGAAAGCCGACACCGTTACTTATAAGAAACTGATTGCCGGAGTGCTCGTGACTTTGCAAAAACAAGTATTCGAATACCTCACGCTGCTCGACAGCGGCAAGTATACGCACGACCAGATGATGGAAATGCTTCAATTCCTGCAAAAGAAACTCTTCTGCAAGAATCCGGAGACGAAAGACCTCGAAGATTCCGTACTCGCCATCTACCTGAAAAACAAGTTCAACCGCCCGATGCGCGTCTGCGGAATGGTGAAGAACGTAGGCGAACCCGGTGGCGGCCCGTTCCTTGCTTACAACAGCGACGGAACCATCTCCCTGCAAATCCTCGAAAGCTCACAGATCGACATGGACGATCCGGAGAAGAAAGAAATGTTCGAGAAAGGCACACACTTCAATCCGGTAGACCTCGTATGCGCCGTGCGCGATTATAAAGGACATAAGTTCGACCTGGTGAAGTATGTAGATAAAGCAACAGGCTTCATCTCCTACAAATCGAAGAACGGCAAAGACCTGAAAGCTCTCGAACTTCCCGGCTTGTGGAACGGAGCGATGAGCGACTGGAATACCGTCTTTGTAGAAGTGCCACTTTCCACTTTCAACCCGGTAAAAACAGTGAACGACTTGTTGCGTGAGCAACATCAGTAAAGAGTCTGAATTTAGAAACGCAGATTACCGCAAAGGAAATAGGCTAAATCTGCGATAATTTGCGTTAATCTGCGTTTCTCAAATAAAAAAGAGTGTTTAGAATGAATCAGATAGAGAAGATCATCGATATTGCTACTTGGAACAGAAGAGAACATTACGAACATTTCAGTGCTTTTGACGATCCTTTTTTTGGAGTGACGGTCAATGTAGATTGTACGCGCGCGTATCAGGAAGCCAAAGACAAAGGCGTTTCCTTTTCCCTGCTCGTCCTTCACCGCATCGTGACTGCTGCGGCTGCCGTGGAAGAGTTCCGCTACCGCATCGAAGGCGATCGAGTGGTGTGTTATGACAGTCTTCTGCCCGAAGCCACTGTGGGGCGTGCCGACCACACCTTTTCTTTTGCCGCTTTTGAATACGATCCGGACGAACTCGTCTTTATCCGTCGGGCAAAAGCCGAGATGGAACGCCTGCAAGCCACTACGGGACTCAACAAAGGAGGTACGTTTCATCCCAACGCCATTCATTATTCGGCCGTGCCGTGGCTCTCTTTCACCGATATGAAGCATCCCACCAATATGCGTTCGGGCGACAGCGTTCCCAAAATCTCCACCGGTAAATACTTCCGCGAAGGAGAAAGGCTGATGATGCCCGTTTCCGTCACTTGCCATCATGGATTGATGGATGGCTATCATGTAGCGCAGTTTATCGAGAAGCTCCATTTATAAACTTCGTTCTGAAAAAGACTAACCAGACTATGATATGAGAGTAAAGATACCCAGACGGGAAATCATCCTATTCTGTTCCGCCTTGCTTTTCCCCGTTGCTTCGCTGTGCGCGCAAGAAGTGGGGCAGGAGGTGAAAGAGGTCAGGCAAGACGTGGAGCAACTCCAGCAGGACGTCCGCGAACTTCGTGAAGAAGTGCGTCGATTGCAGGAAGAACTTCATGGATTCCGGCGCAACAGTTTCCCGCAATGTGGCATGGACACGGTAGCTCCTTACGTTCCCCATCGGTTCATTCACCGGTTGGGGATAGAAGCTCGGCCGCAATACGTGTTCCCCACCAATCCTTTCCTGCAAGGAGAGAACGAACGGTGGAAGCCCATCCAAAGTTCCTTTGCCGCTCATTTGAAATATTCCTTCAAGTTTCGTCCCAATACCTGTGCCGACCGTATCTACGGCGGAGCCTACCAAGGCTTCGGCTTGGCCGTCACCACCTTTGGCGACCGTAAGCAACTCGGTGATCCGGTGACGTTCTATGTCTTTCAGGGCGCACGTATCGCCCGTTTCAATCCCCGTCTTTCGCTCAATTACGAGTGGAATTTCGGCCTTTCTGCCGGATGGAAACCATACGATAACGATTACAACTCCTACAACGGAGCCGTAGGCTCACGGGTGAATGCCTACCTCAATGCGGGTATCTACCTTAACTGGTCGCTTTCTCGTTATTTCGACTTTATCATCGGCGGAGACTTCACGCATTTCTCCAACGGCAACACCAAGTTTCCCAATGCAGGTGTCAACACCACCGGAGCGAAAATCGGACTGGTGTACAACTTCAACCGTGAAGAATCCGACCTGACCAAGTCTTTGGTCAAGCCGTATATTCCCCGTTTTCCCCGTCATATCAGTTACGATCTTGTGTTGTTCGGCTCGTGGAGACGGAAAGGCGTGTATGTAGAAAGCGGGAAGCAGATAGCTTCGCCGGGCAGTTACCCCGTGGCGGGATTCAACTTTGCACCGATGTACAACCTCAACTATAAGCTGCGATTCGGCGTCTCGCTGGACGGTGTTTATGACGGTAGTGCCAATGTGTACACCGAAGACCGGATTGTGGAGTACGATTACGATGGAGGCAGCGGCACTTCCGGACGCAGGTTTCTTGTGCCGGGCATTCAGCATCAGCTTGCTCTCGGACTTTCGGGACGGGCGGAGTATGTAATGCCGTTTTTCACCATCAATGTCGGTTTGGGAACGAATGTGCTGGGGCGTGGCGATTTGCGGGGGCTGTATCAGGTCTTTGCGTTGAAGATAGACGTGACACGTAGCTCTTTCCTTCACATCGGTTACAATCTCCAAAACTTTCAGACACCTAATTATCTGATGCTCGGCTTGGGATTCCGTTTCAATAATAAGTATCCTAAGGTGCGTCATTAGAAATGTCCGTCCGGTGGCCTGTCGAATATCAAGTAAGGAATCTCAAAATGGAAAACATTATTCAAAAAATCAGAGAAATCTATCCGGTATCCGATGAAGCGCTTCAGGCGCTTCAGGCGAATATGGAACTGCGATATTATCCTAAAGATACCTATATCGTCCAGTCGGGGGTAACAGACCGCCTGGTTTATTTCATTGAAGAGGGCATTGCCCGTTCCGTATTCCATCACAACGGACAGGACACTACTACGTGGTTCACGCTGGAAGGCGACATTACGTTCGGCATGGATTCGCTCTACTATCAGCAACCGTCGGTGGAGAGCATTGAAACGCTTTCCGATTGCAAAATCTACGTCATCCATATCGACAAGCTGAATATGCTCTACGAAACCTATATCGACATAGCCAACTGGGGGCGCATCCTGCATCAGAATGTCAACAAAGAGCTTAGCCACATGTTTGTGGAACGGCTCCAGCTTTCGCCTAAAGAACGGTATGAGCAGTTCAACCGTCGCTATCCCGGACTGATAAACCGGGTGAAGCTGAAGTATGTGGCTGCCTTTTTGGGCATTTCCATCTACACGCTTAGTCGGGTACGTGCTAAAAAATAGTTTTCGGTAGGGCTTTTTTGCTTTTAAGCAAAAGAACTTCGTTTCGCAAACCGTATCTTTGCCATCTGAAAATACTAACTAACTAATAGAAAAACAGATGTCGAACATTTCTTCTTCAGCCTTTGCAGATACCAAAGCACATTATGATCTTCTTGACGGACTTCGCGGTGTAGCGGCTCTTATGGTGATATGGTATCATGTATTCGAGGGATATGCTTTTGCCGGTGGTGGCAATATCGAGACTCTCAACCACGGTTATCTTGCCGTGGATTTCTTCTTTATCCTTTCGGGTTTCGTGATCGGTTACGCTTATGACGACCGTTGGGGCAAGAGTCTCACCATGAAAGATTTCTTTAAACGCCGATTGATACGTCTTCATCCGATGGTCATTATGGGTGCCGTTCTCGGTGCTATCACGTTCTGTATTCAGGGGAGTGTGCAATGGGACGGGACGCACGTAGCTATCTCCATGATAATGTTGTCTCTGCTTTGTACGATCTTCTTCATTCCTGCCATGCCGGGGGTGGGATATGAAGTTCGTGGCAACGGTGAGATGTTTCCGTTGAACGGCCCTTGCTGGTCGTTATTTTTCGAGTATATCGGTAATATCCTGTATGCGTTGTTCATCCGCCGCTTGTCCAACAAGGCGCTGACGGTATTTGTGGTGTTGCTGGGTGCAGCATTGGCAGCGTTTGCCGTTTTCAATGTCTCCACTTATGGAAACATAGGAGTGGGCTGGACGCTGGATGGGGTTAACTTTTTGGGCGGTTCCTTGCGTATGCTTTTCCCTTTTTCGTTGGGTATGCTTATGTCGCGCAATTTCAAGCCTATGAAGGTGAAAGGTGCATTTTGGATATGTACTATTGCGCTGATTGCCCTGTTCTCTGTTCCTTATCTGGAAGGGTTGGAGCCGCTTTGCATGAATGGTGTTTATGAAGCGTTTTGCGTGATTGTGGCTTTCCCTATCATTCTGTGGATAGGAGCGTCGGGCACCACCACGGACAAGCAATCGACAAAGATATGTAAGTTTTTGGGAGATATATCTTATCCGGTTTATGTGATACATTATCCGTTGATGTATCTGTTCTATGCATGGCTGATTGAGAATAAGCTCTATACGTTGGGCGAGACTTGGCACGTAGCCGTGTGCGTCTTTGTCTTGAGTATCGTGCTTGCTTATCTGTGCCTGAAACTGTATGACGAACCGATACGTAAGTATTTGGCTAAACGCTTCTTGAGTAAAAAATGATAGTTTCATTGTTATGCATCTGAAAAACATTTCATAAAGCTAAAAAAAGAACTCCAACCAAGTGGCGGATAAAGTCGCATTGGTTGGAGTTTTTTATCAATAGAATAAGTTTCTCTTCGTCAGTAAATGAGACTGATTCTATGTCTTTGCATTTTAGATGTGAAACGATATAGATTAATAGAGTTGCTTGCTCATTTTATAATTGGTGAGACACATTTGATTAGCTTTCCGTTTTTGTTCTTCATCAACCTGAAAACCTTGTTTCTCGAAAAACGGTTTTGCCGTGATGCTAACCTCCGATGTTAATCTTTTCGTACCTCTTTCTCGTGCGTATGCTTCGAGATATTTATACAAAGATGTCGCAATGCCTTGATGCTGAAAGTCCTTATGAACAAACAACGTGTGCATATATCCGTCGTCGTTGACAGAGCCGAAGCCTACAATCACACCTTCTTCATTTTCTGCAACCACATAATGTTGCTCTTCGAAAAGCTCACCCCAATGTGATGTATCGTCTCCGCACGAAGCCCAATCTGCTACTTCTTCGGCTGTATAATCTTTTCGGTTCACAGTCAGAACTGTATGCTGATATAGCTCTTGCAGTGCTGGAATATCAGACAGGTTTACTTGGCGGATTTTATTCATCTTATCTCTGAATTTCTTGTATTAATGAACTTCTACTTTCTCTGCAATTCTCTTAGCCTTGTCGCGCAACGCATCCAAATCAGAATCAAGCGGAGCATAACAAAGTACCACACCCATACGGCGGTTGACACGTGTAAACGGTTTGCCGAAAATGCGGAGATAAGTATCTTCTTCTTTGGTCACTTCTTCCAGTCCACGATATTGAGGGCGTTCCTGGCTGGCAATCGGAGAGAGGATGACGGCACTTGCGCCTATCCGTTCTTGCTTGATGCCCGGAATAGGCAGACCGAGCACGGCACGCAGGTGCAATTCAAATTCATTCAGATTTTGTGTTCCTGCCAAAGTTACCATGCCGGTATCGTGCGGACGTGGAGAAAGTTCGGAGAAATAGACTCCGTTTTCATGGCTTAGGAAGAACTCAACTCCCCAAAGTCCTGCGCCTGTCAGCGCGCGGGTTACTTTTTCTGCCATCTCTTCCGCTTCTTTCAAATGAGCAGGATCGATGTGTGCAGGCTGGAAACTTTCGCGATAGTCGCCACCTTTCTGCACGTGTCCGATAGGAGGGCAGAACAGGGTGGGGCCGTTCTTTTGAGTAACGGTGAGCAGGGTGATTTCGCTGTCGAATTTGATAAATTCTTCAATGATAAGCTCGCGGATATCGCCACGGCTTCCGCTGCATCCGTATTCCCAGGCGTGTTCAAGTTCGTCGGCGCTCTTCACCAGCGACTGTCCTTTACCGGAGGATGACATCAACGGTTTAACGACACAAGGGAAACCGATTTTAGCGGCAGCTTCTTTCAGTTCGTCCAATGTTTTGGCGTAGAAGTATTTGGCTGTTTTCAGTCCGAGCTCTTTGGCGGCAAGGTCGCGGATAGCTTTACGATTCATTGTGAAGTTCACGGCACGGGCGCTGGGCACTACCTGTATGCCTTCTTTTTCGAAGTCATACAAACGTTCTGTGCGGATCGCTTCAATCTCCGGAACGATAATGTCCGGCTGGTGTTTCTTTACGACACGCTCCAGTTCTTCACCGTTCAGCATATCGAATACTTCAAATTCATCAGCCACTTGCATAGCAGGTGCTCCCGCGTATGAGTCGCAGGCAATGATGTGTTGACCTTTACGTTGAGCTGAAATTACAAATTCTTTTCCTAGTTCGCCAGAACCGAGTAACAGTATTTTCTTCATCATTTTGAGTGTTTTATATTAGTGGTGCAAAATTACAGCAAAAAAACGAGATTATAATTGTATATGCGTTGATTATATTTTTCTTTTATTAAAGATTGGTGTGAATTTTAGTGTGTAAACGTGGAATATAGAGAAATGGATAGTGAGAAAATAGGAAATATGGCTTTAAACTTTCTTAAGGAAAACATGAAAATACGGACTTTTCTGTGTTCGAGCACAAAACTAGTTGTCTGTGCTACTATTTTGTATTACGGCTAAATCCTTGATTTAAAACAAAGAGAAAGGAAACTGGACGCGAAAATCCGGTTTATTGATATATTATTATCTCAAAATCTATTTTGCTATTGATTTGTAGTCTAAATTCGCCTAAATTGGTCAATCTGTAGCTATTATTAGTCTAATAAGTGTTATCGAACGACAAATTATAAAAAAGGAGTAACAATGATACAGAATTGTTTCTACATTTGTGCAGTTGTTTCTTTAACTATTTCTAGTGGTAGAAGTTTCTAGGATATAGAAAATAGTTGAACAAAAAATTAATTCAACTGTTTATTATAATATTGAAATTAGGTAAAACGCGAAAATGTTTATTCCTTATCATATTATAAGGTCAAAAAGGAGAGAAAAGAATAATATAAATAAAAGAGATTGCTTATGTCAC
>OGJD01001599.1_pt1 | contig 12409 bp, 8 predicted proteins | sample 1571971 | NCBI WGS metagenome assembly OGJD01 (sample SAMEA2582117, study PRJEB24529) | metagenome | biome: Human gut stool | place: China | collected 2011
AAATCCAGCCAGCTACAGGGTCGTTCGCAAGAAATCTTATTTATTCAACAAAGCCCGTATGGGGACTAAAAGTTACCGTTGTGCTGCTCTGCACGATCTTTTCCGGGATTACAGGAGGGCACAAAAAATACAATGCTGAAAATTATGAAGCAATATCGTCTATAACACGCGTCGTTGCGCCTTGCCTACTTATCGTTGCTAAAAGCGTAGTTTCCCTGGGGAGCGTCCTTATGTTTTCAGGTTTATGGCTTAAATAAGCACGATTTAAAAAATATCTCAATGAACACCGAGATTAGTCCATAGTGGAATAAAGATTATGCTCAACCGAATTACCGTTCAGCTCCCGGTCGAGGGGCTTCTGTTCTGGAAACTGACGGGCCGCGAGGCGATGTCCGAGTCGTTCGCGCTGACGCTGACCGTGCTCGGCACGGACGCGCGCATTGACCGCAGTAAGCTGCTGGGCCAGCCGGTCACGGTGACCATCCCGACGCAGAGCCTGCTGACGCCCCGCTATATAAACGGCAAGATTACCCGGGTGGCGGTCAGCGCCGTTGAGCTGACGGGCACCCGCTATGCGGTGTACCAGCTGACGGTGGAGCCGGACCTGTGGCCGATGAAGCGCGACCGCAACCTGCGTATCTTCCAGGGGCAGACGGTGCCGCAGATTGTGAAAACCCTGCTGGGTGAGCATCAGGTCAACGTTGAGGATAAACTCACCGGCAGCTACCGGGTGTGGGACTACTGCGTGCAGTATCAGGAGTCGAGCCTGGACTTCATCAGCCGTCTGATGGAGCTGGAGGGGATTGCGTATCACTTCCGCCATGAGGCGGACAAGCACACCCTGGTGCTGACCGATGCCGCCACGCAATACCAGCCGTTCAGCGGCTATGAGGTTATTCCTTACCACCAGACGCCGTCCGGCGGCAGTACGGATGAAGAGGGCATCAGCCAGTGGGCGCTGGAGGACAGCGTGACGCCGGGGATTTACAGCCTCGACGACTATGACTTCCGCAAGCCGAACGCGTGGCTGTTCCAGGCCCAGCAGAACCCGGCGTCGCCGAAGCCGGGCAGCATCGACGTGTACGACTGGCCGGGGCGCTTTGTGGACAAAGGGCACGGGGAGTTCTATGCCCGCATTCGTCAGGAGCGCTGGCAGGTTGAGCATCAGCAGATTCAGGCCACCGCCACGGCGGCGGGGATTGCGCCCGGGCACACCTTCACCTTAACCAACGCGCCGTTCTTCAGCGACAACGGAGAGTATCTGGTCACTGCCGCGGGTTACCACCTCGAAGAGAACCGCTATGCCAGCGGCGAGGGGGAGACCATTCACCGTACCGATTTTACGGTCATCCCGTCGGCGGTGGCCTACCGTCCGGCGCAGAGCACGGCGTGGCCGCGCACCTACGGCCCGCAGACGGCGAAAGTGGTGGGGCCGAAGGGCGAGAGTATCTGGACGGACAAATACGGTCGCGTGAAGGTGAAGTTCCACTGGGACCGTCTGGCGAAAGGCGATGACACCAGCTCCTGCTGGGTGCGTGTGTCGAGCGCGTGGGCAGGCCAGGGCTACGGCGGAGTGCAGATCCCGCGCGTCGGCGACGAGGTGGTGGTGGACTTTATCAACGGCGACCCGGACCGTCCGATCATTACCGGGCGCGTGTACAACGACGCGAGCATGCCGCCGTGGGCGCTGCCGGCTGCGGCGACGCAGATGGGCTTTATGAGCCGCACAAAAGACGGTTCCGTGGACAATGCCAACGCCCTGCGGTTTGAGGACAAGGCGGGTGCAGAGCAGGTGTGGATCCAGGCCGAGCGTAACATGGACACCAGCGTTAAAAATGATGAAACGCACAGCGTCGGCGGAGCGCGCAGCCATTACGTGAAGAAAAATGAACTGCATCGCGTGGAAGCGAATCAGACCCAGGCTGTGAAAGGTGGCACCGAGATCCTGACGGGGAAAGGTAAGCTGGATGCGGCGGTGGAGCAGTATGTTATCGCTTCCGGGACGAAGCTGCGGTTGGTCTCTGGTGAGAGCGCCATTGAACTCAACGCGAACGGCAAGATTAACCTGATCGGCAAAGAGTTTAACTTCTTCGTGGAAGGGGATGGGTATATCACCACGGGCGGTAAGCTGCATCTGAACACGTCGGGAACCAAGCCGGGCACGACGGCGCCGGGATCGGGGCATAAAGGGGATATTGATGCGGCGGTGCAGGCGTATTTCTCTCCAGATCAGGCTAAAAAATCTGCCGGCGCGGGAGTTGCCGGAGGAGCAGGTAAAACGGCACCAGCGCAAAACAATTCAGCTGCATCAACTGGCACAGACAAAACCAGTGAATATGATTATTCGTTGCAGGACATGGTGGATAAGCAAAAGAATTTAAAGGCTAAACCTCAAAAGTGGACGCGACGAGGTTTTGTTAACGCCTCTGAAGATGATATTAAGAAATATGCAAACCCCGATAACTACAATACCGGAACTGATAAATATCAGTTCCTTGATCTCTCATCTTCATCAGGTGTTTCTGAAACTGATATGGCTTCCTTCTTGAAAGGGAAAGGCGTACTTGAAGGTCAAGAAAAAACATATCTTGATGCGGCAAAGAAATACAATGTCAGTGAAGTTTACCTGGCCTCGCATTCAGCTCTCGAAACAGGTAACGGAGCGAGTGAACTGGCAAAAGGTGTCGAGGTCAACGGTGTAAAAGTTTATAATATGTACGGTATTGGCGCTTTAGATGGCAATGCCGTTAAAACAGGTTCCAATTACGCATATAAAATGGGATGGACTTCACCAGAAAAAGCGATAGATGGTGGTGCGAAATGGATTTCCGAAAAATACATTAATAATGCGGATTATGCCCAAAACAATCTTTATAAGATGCGATGGAACCCAGCTTCGCCAGGAACGCATCAGTATGCAACTGATGTCAACTGGGCTGTAGCCCAAACATCAAATATGAAGAAAATGTTTGATAATTTCCCTGGGGCAAACCTATCATATGATATTCCCAAGTTTAAGTAATGGATTAACTTATGAGTAAAAAAATTCTGAGTGTTTTCTGTTCTGTTCTGGTGTTCTGCAGTTTGAACAGTTATGCGGCGACTGCTCAAATCAATAAAGAAGTTGAAAATTCATCACATAATCTTTTAGCAAATCCCGATTTTTCTGTACAAATAAACAATCAATCTGTCGCGTTGGGCGACAGATGGACTAATGACGTTGCACGTAAAGTTGAGTTACCGGTTGAAGGCCATTTTGTCGGAGAGGTTCCTTTTGACGGAACAAATTATAAATTCTTTCAGCATCAAAAGTCTGGGTTAGAAATATTCAGTTCCAATCTTTGGTGGGATAAAGCCGAGAGAAGCGTTGATGATTATATTGTGTCGCAGATTACGCTAACTGCTGCGGATGGCAAAACAGTTCGCGGGATCCATATTGGTTCAACAATAAATGAACTTAATAAAGCTTATGGTGGTGGCCAGGTCGAAAATGATTCCGGAGAGCAGTGGGTTTCCTATGAATTGGGTAAGAAATTACTCTCTTTTGAGGTAAAAGACAGTAAGGTTGTAAAAATAACAATGAATTACGATAATGGTTCTTCAGAGTGATTTATGACCAAAAAATATTTAGCAGTCGTATTGTTCACTGCTTTATTGGCAGGCGTCGTTGAAACGTCAACCGCGCTTGAATTATCGCAATACAATAAGCTCAATACGGTAAGTCGCATCGTTAATGATAGCGAAGTGACAGACATTCTCAGGAAAACGCTGGGAAATCATTACCAGGCCTTTATTGATAACTTTGATGTCTTCGGTGAACCGCATACCACTCCAGGTGGAGGATTGTTTGTTGAGGGCTGGCTAAAGGATCTCTACCAGGAAAATGCCTCAGCGCTGGTTATCAATCCTGACGGCAAAATCTTCGCGGCCTGGGTGGTTCCAGAATCAAACGTTATCCATTACCAGTCATCTGATAATAGTCAGCCGATTAATGCCGATATTCAGCAATGGGCCGCCAGGTTCAATACGATGCAGTTTGCAGCGAACAGCCAATCGAGACCTGCGTTTGACGGGGTTTGGGCAGGCGGGGTTGGCAACGACTCGACGTTAACCCTGCAGTTAGCTGAATCAGGCAACCGTATCACCGGGTCATATTGCTATATCTCCCGGAGAGGAAACCGCATCGACTGCCCGGAAGATGATGAGCATAATCTTAGCGGTACGATCGCGGGAAACCGTGCGAACGTAGCGTTTAACTCATCGTTTGGCGGCGCAGGCGGACGGGCTGTTCTGGAAATAAAGGGGAGTGAGATGGAATGGCTTTTAGTTACCCCTCCTCAAAAAGGAAATGATTATGCTCCACAGCGCTATACGTTACGTAAAGCCGCTTCGGTTCATCACGCTGAAACCAGAAAACTGGACACCGAAAAGTTCACTATCTCTCTGATAAACAAGTGCGGGCGTTTCGAGGGTGAATGTGACCAGATGGTTTATCTCGGTGTGCGCAAAAGCGATAACAGTACGATCTCCTTAAAGGGAAAAACGTTGCACGACCCCACTGGTAAAATAATCGGCTCAACGTACAAGAATGGCGAGATCGCTTATACCGTGACGTATGCACCCGTGAAATTGCTTGTCAGCAAAGGCAGCCATGTTTTAGTCGAACAGTCAGGTCAATGGCGTAAATAATAAAACAGCCAGCCAAAGGGCCAACATGGATTGGCCTTCATGTTTCTCTCAATATTAATCATCCCGAGTTCACTTATGAAATACACCCTCCAGGAAGGTTCATTTTCCCTTTTTCCTGCTGCCTGGCAGGATAACAGCATGAACATCATTCGCGATGACGAAAGCGGGCTGTCCGTGGTGGTCAGCCGCGGCGTGATTCCCGATGGCAGCGACTACGAACAAGAGTTTCACCGCCAGTGGGATGTGTTGCGTCCTCAGATGGGTGAGATCGCCCAGAGCGAATTCCGGAACGTAAACGCCGGGCCTGACGGAAAAATTAACGGGCTGGAAGTTGAGACCACGTTTGACCGTAACGGGCAACGCCTGTGGCAAAAACAGCTGGCCTTGCAGACGCCGGGCAAACCGGTATTGATGATTTTTACCCTCTCGGCATTAAGAGCCTTTACCGAAGAGGACGAGGTGCGCTGGAGCGCGCTTAAGCAGAGTCTGACGCTAAACGACAACCGGAATGTGTAAGGCATGAGCGATAACAACGCGGCCCGTAAGGGCGACGAGATTATTCACTCCAGCATTTTTGCTGACATCACCAGCATCGTGGCGGAAGGTGCCGCCTATGCGGTGATCGGCGCGGCGGTGGGCGCAGCAGCAACCGTAGCGGCGCCATTGCTGGGGGCCGGGGCGGCCGCAGCGGGCGTGGCGGCGATTGGGTCCAGCTGTCTGTTAAGCGGGATTATCGGTGGCGTGCTGGCGAACGTGGCGGGGATCACCGACGATATCAGCAACGCCGCGGAAGGGTTAGGCAATGCGCTTTTCCCGCCGTCGCCTGCGGGTAAAATCACCACCGGTTCGAACAACGTACTGACCAATGCAATCCCTGCCGCGCGCGCGGCAGGCACGCTCACGCCCGCCGATACACCGTCCCCTGAGCCGCAGTCGCCGGGCAGCTTTGCCGATTACGCGGGCATGCTGCTTTCCGCCGCCGGACAGTTTGGCAGCGAAATGTGGCAGCCGAGCGTGGCCTCAGCCGCCGCGGGAACCTCGCCGCTGGAAGAGGACAAGGTGGCGTGTGAAAAGCACTCCGGGCCGCAGTATCTGGCGGAAGGCTCCAAAAGCGTCTTTATCAACGGGCAGCCCGCGGTGCGTGCGAAAGATCGCACCACCTGCGAAGGCACCGTTTCCGACGACGTCTCCCCGAACGTGATCATCGGCGGGGACACGCTCACGGTCCGTGATATCAAAAGCGGTAAAACGCCGGGTCTGGCGCTGGGGATGATTGCGCTCTCCCTGCTGCGCGGGCGCCCGGGCAAGATCCTCAAAAACATGCCCTGCGCGCTGGCAGCGGCTGGCGGTGGGATGCTGGCCGATATGGCGGTGAATGCCGTGTTTGGCTCCTCGCACCCGGTTCACGCCGCCACCGGCGTGAAGGTGCTGAACGACGACGATGAGCTCGACTTCTCGCTGCCGGGGCGCTTCCCGCTTCGCTGGCAGCGCAGCTACAACAGCCTGACCACCCGCGAAGGGCTGTTTGGTCTGGGCTGGGCAACGACTTTTGACAGCTATCTGACGCTGGAAGATAACAATGCGACCTGGTTCGACGAAACCGGGCGCGAGCTGAGCTTTGAGCTGCCGCCGGTCGACCGCGCGTTTTACAGCATCAGCGAAGGCATCATTATCCGCCGCAATGAGAATGGCGACGTGGCGATTGCCGACGATGACGGCGCGGTGTGGCGTCTGTATAAACCGACCCGCGCGAATCCCTCCATCCTGCGTCTGGCCTCCCTCAGCGACGAATACGACAACGCGTTGCTGACGGAGTGGGACGAGCACGGCAGGCTGGTTGGTATCCATGATGAGCCGCGGGCCATCGACGTCACCCTGCGCTATGACGATGAACGTTTCCCGCTGCGCGTGACCGCAGCCAGCCATTTCGACGGCAACCAAACCTGGCCGCTGATGCAGTGGTGCTACGATGCGCGCGGCCAGCTGGCGAGCGCGACGGACGCCTCCGGCGTGGTGACGCGTGAATACCGTTACAACGACCACGGCCTGATGGTCTGGCACCGGATGCCGGGCGGGCTGGAGAGCGAATACCGCTGGCAAAAATTCGACCACTGGCGCGTGGTGGAAAACCGCACCAGCACCGGCGACGGCTGCCGCTTTAGCTATGATTTAGCCGCCGGGCTGACGACCGTCGAGCACTACGATGGTCAGACGCGCCGCCACTACTGGAACGCGCAGAATCTGATTGTCCGCTACGTTGACGAGCGCGGTGAAAACTGGCGCTACGAGTGGGATGATAACGAGCTTCTGACGCGTCGCATCGATCCGCTCGGCAACGCCGTCACCTTCGTCTACGACGAGATGGGCAACCGGGTGCAGGAGACCGATGCCGACGGCAATACACGCACCACCACCTGGCTGGAGCACCGCGCGCTTCCCGCGGCCATTATCGAAGCCGACGGCAGCGCCACCCGGTTCTGGTACGACGAACATCACGGGCTGAAGCGCGTGGTGGACCCGATGGGGCAGACGACGCAGTTACGCCGGGACGCGTTCGGCCAGGTCGTTGAAGAGGTCGATGCCGCAGGCAACAGCCGCTACCAGGAGTACAACGAGGCCGGGCAGATTGTCCGTTCGACGGACTGTTCCGGGCGTATTACCCGCTATCGCTATCATCCGCTGGGCTGGCTGGTGGCTGAGACTGGCGCCGACGGTGAAGAGACGCGCTACCGCTACGACGCCGCAGGGCGTCCGGTGCAGCTCGATCGCCCGGAAGGCTGGACGGAATCGCTCAAATGGAACGAACGTGGCCTGCCGGTGAAACATGCGGGCGCCGACGGGAAAGAAAGTGAGTTCAGATACGACGAGGCGGGGCGCTTAACCGCCACCCGAAATACGCAGGGTGAAGAGGTGCGCCGCAGCTGGGACAGCCGCGGGCGTCTGATTGCCCTGGAAAACGAGAACGGCGAAGCGTATCAGTTCCGCTGGGGGCCAGACTCGCTGCTGCTGGAAGAGGTGGGGCTTGATGGCGTGGCCTCGCAGTATCGCTATGATGCCTGCGGGCGCACGATTGCGCGCACCTTTGCCGCCGGTCATCCGGAGGCTATCACCCACGCCTTCGGCTGGAGCGCGAGCGGCCAGCTGATCGCCCGCACCACGCCGGAAGGGCAGACCCGCTACCATTACACGCCTTCCGGGCTATTAAGCCGGATTGGTCTGCATCCTGCGCTTTCACCCGACGCGTGGACCACCGAGGCAGAGCAGGAGCTTGCCTTTGAGTATGACGCACTCGGTCGCGTCACCCGCGAAGCTGGCGAGCACGGCGAGCTGGCGTGGGAGTATGACGCGCTGGGCAACCGCACCTCCGTCACGCTGCCCGATGGTCGCGAGCTGAAGCAGTTCTACTACGGCAGCGGGCATCTGCTCAGCATTGCTCTTGATAAGCTCTCGGTTTCCGACTTTACCCGCGACGAGCTTCACCGCGAGACCAGCCGCACCCAGGGTCTGCTGACCACCCGCAGCGAATACGACCGCCTTGGCCGACTGCATCGCCGTGACGTCTTTACCGGCAACGCCCAGCGCCCGTCGCCGCGCCGCTGGTCCCGCCGCTGGGATTATGACTACCGCAATAACCTGGTGCGCGAAGAGCGGGACGATAACCCGTTCAGCTGGTACCGCTGGCAGTACGACAGCGCCGGGCGCCTGCTCGTTCAGGACGGCACGCTGCCGGGTCAGGAGCAGTGGCACTGGGATGCAGCCGGTAACCCGCTGGAAGGTTCTGCTGAGAAGGTCACGCACAACCGCCTGACGCAGCTGAACGGCATTCGCTGGCGTTATGACATCCACGGCCGCACCGTGGAGAAGGATAACGGCCAGACCCGCTGGCACTACCGCTACGACGGCGAACATCGCTTGACGGAAGTCATCAGCCAGCCTCGGGATCGCAACAAGCCGCAGACGCAGGTCAGCTTCCGCTACGATCCGCTCGGTCGCCGCATCAGCAAAACGCGCCGCCAGATGCTGGGCGGACAGCCAGCCGGCAAGCCGGTCACCACCCGGTTTGTCTGGGAAGGGTTCCGGCTGCTGCAGGAAGTGCACGGGGATGTGCCGCTGACCTACGTCTACAGCGATCAGGACAGCTACGACCCGCTGGCGCGTATTGACGGCGTTGATGCCCCGGAGATTTTCTGGTTCCACTGCCAGCCCAACGGCACGCCGGAGCGGATGACGGATGTCGAAGGGCAGGTGCGCTGGGAAGGGGTGAACAGCGCCTGGGGCAAGCTGCTGCGGGAAAGCGAGACGCAGGTATCAGGATATTCTCAGAACCTGCGCATGCAGGGGCAATACCTGGACCGTGAGACAGGGCTGCACTACAATCTGTTCCGTTATTATGACCCGGACTGCGGAAGGTTTACGCAGCAGGATCCGATAGGGCTGGCGGGGGGGATAAACCTTTACCAGTATGCGCCGAATGCGCTGGGGTGGGTGGATCCGTGGGGGCTATCTAATAGCGGTATATTAGATAAAGCTATGGCTGGTAAAGTTGGTGATAGACTTTCTGCTCACCATGTTATACCCGTTGAGGTGTGGAAAGAGAACCAATCATTCTTCAATAATATTGGTATCGGAAAAGACATGAACTCTGCATTTAATGGTATTCATGTTCCAGGTAGTGCATCAGCGATGAAACAAGATGCAGGGAAAGGTATGGATGTTTTCCATAGTAGTAATCATCATAACTATAGTGACATTGTTCGTCAGCGCATTGCTCGTGTTGAGCAACGATATAATTCTGGAAGATTGGATGCTAAAGGGGCGAGGATAGCTATAAGGCGGATCCAGATTGATATGAAGAATAAAATTTGGATGGGACATGTTCCCACAACAAAATGCAGGAGAATGAATTAATGTCCTATTATGTGATCATGAATGACTTTGAATCATCACTCATGCCAAGAAATTTACAGGGCATGGTTGATGAAAGATTACAGATCAATGAAAACTGGGAAATAGAAGGCTCTGCATTTTCCTTCCCTTATCGAATAACAGACGATGCTTGCCCAGACCGTATTTATTTGTTGTGCAATAAAAATGTTGGGGCTTTGAAATTTGACTATTATAAAAAAGACTTTGGACACTTGATGGATAAGTCTTTATTTTCAATTTTTGAAAATTATAAGCACACTGTTTTTTTTGGCCGAGATATAACACCAGTTTCGATTGGGAATGGTCAAGTTCTTCGGGATGATTTTAAATATGTATATTTTCCAGGTGGCGATGTAATAGATGAGGATAAATCTATTCTTGAAGAGGATAAGTTCGGAGATATCATCCCTTTTAAAATTGAGTTCAAGGATGATGCGCTGGAATATGATATACTTTCGTTGAATGACACATTGTTAGGTGGTTTTATCATTGTTAAACAAGAAGTCAAGGAAGTTATAGAAAGTAAAGGCTTCCGAGGGGTGAAACTTGTTCCACTGGAAAATGCTTTAGACGTTTTCTGTGAAGATTATTTCTACGAAATAGACTCAAATCGTAAAAGAAAGGGCAATAAACTACCTTAATATTGAATAGTGTCGTGCCATTATTGATTCTTTGTTTTTCTTTTTTAATGGCGCGAAGAAGTTCTTTGGATTATGAGTACATTTTTCAACTATGGATCATGGTAATTTTAAGAGTAGCCAATAATGTTAACTCTTAAAGAGGAATAATGCATATAAAAAATACTATCCAAGACTTTGTTAACAAATTCAAAATGAATGATTTAAATATGGGAGAGATGGACTATGCAGACGATGAAAATGAAACTTCTTTTCCTGTAAATTTAAATGGTGAAATTCGATTTTTTTATAGCCATTTGATTTTAAATGACCACCCAACATTTGATGGTGCATTCTTTATACAGATGGTTGAGTCCCAAGAGCTAAAAGAAATGTTATCAGGCTGGAGAGTTCAAAATGATACGGCTTGGCACGATGATTATGTAATCTTTGCTGAAAGAAATGGAGATGTTCTTTTTTGTGATACCAAAAATATAACCTCTCCAGTTTATGGTAGTATCCAAAAAAGAAATTTCATTATTTCCAATTCGTTAGCCGACTTTTTGGCTGCTTTTTGTTCTGCCATTGAGATAGAACAAAGTAAATATGATGGTGATGCTACAGATGATGATTTTAATTTTAGAGAAGACTTTCTGAAAGATATCTATTTTATGCTAAAAAACAAGCTAAAGGATGTTGAGGCAGAAGGCTTTAAGCAATTCTTTTTTGGCTAGGTTAATAATAAAAACTAACACTTTTAGAATCCTCCTTACTTCTGACAACATTTTTCGCTTAAAACCACTTTTATATAGGCAAGGAGGTCTCTTTTCGATTGATAATGAATAAGCATATGAAAAACGGTTTCGATAAATTTGATGAAAAAGTTACATCTCTTGTAGAAAAAGGAAACGAGTTACACGACAACCAAAAATACGCCGAGGCTTTAGAACAATACCAAAAGGCCTGGCAAGCTCTTCCTGAGCCAAAGTCCGAATCGGAACTTGCTAACTGGATCTCTGCATGCATTTACAGCGCATATTTTGATCTCGCGGATTACGTTGAGGCAAAGAAATGGGGAGAGACGACATTACGGACACGTGGATCGGATATAGACACTGCACCATTAATCGACCTGGGTATGGTCTGTTATGAGCTGAATCAATACGATGAAGCGTACAAATATTTTAACGATGCTTATAATTACGGCAAAGAACGAGCATTTCAGGATAGACCTAAAAAATACCTTGAGTTCTATCTGCGCAAGAGGGCTTAAGTTCGTTAACTTAAAAAAAATCCACGCCAAAGCGTGGATTTTTTATTGAAAACAAATCAAACGTTAAACAGGAAGTTCATTACATCGCCATCTTTAACGATGTAATCTTTCCCTTCTGCACGCATCTTGCCTGCTTCTTTCGCGCCTTGCTCACCCTTGTAGGTGATAAAGTCTTCAAACGCGATAGTCTGCGCACGAATAAAGCCTTTCTCGAAGTCGGTATGGATCTTACCAGCAGCCTGAGGCGCAGTCGCACCCACAGGAATTGTCCACGCACGCACTTCTTTCACGCCAGCGGTGAAGTAGGTCTGCAGGTTCAGCAGCTCATAGCCTGCACGAATTACGCGGTTCAGGCCCGGCTCTTCCAGACCCAGCTCGGCCATGAACTCTTCACGGTCGGCGTCGTCCAGCTCAGCGATGTCGGATTCAACGGCAGCGCACACGGCAACAACCACAGAACCTTCCGCCGCGGCGATTTCACGCACTTTGTCCAGGTACGGGTTGTTCTCGAAACCGTCTTCGTTAACGTTGGCGATGTACATGGTTGGCTTCAGGGTCAGGAAGCTCAGGTATTTGATCGCCGCCTTGTCTTCTTCAGTCAGGTTTTTCAGCGCGCGCAGCATGCCGGCGTTTTCCAGCTGTGGCAGACATTTTTCCAGCGCAGCCAGTTCCGCTTTCGCGTCCTTGTCGCCGCCTTTGGCTTTCTTCTGCACGCGGTGAATTGCACGTTCGCAGGTGTCGAGGTCAGAGAGCGCCAGCTCGGTGTTGATGACGTCGATGTCGTCAGCCGGATCCACTTTGTTGTTAACGTGGATGATGTTGTCGTTCTCGAAGCAGCGCACTACGTGGCCGATCGCTTCGGTTTCACGGATGTTGGTCAGGAACTGGTTACCCAGACCTTCGC
>OGJD01001609.1_pt1 | contig 12281 bp, 10 predicted proteins | sample 1571971 | NCBI WGS metagenome assembly OGJD01 (sample SAMEA2582117, study PRJEB24529) | metagenome | biome: Human gut stool | place: China | collected 2011
TCCTTTACTCCTCTATAGAGCGTCATAACCACTTTCGCATCAACATAAATCATCGGCAACCCAAAACGCGCCCGTACCCACGGCTGCGTCATCACAGGCTCCAGACCAAAAGGCATCGGATTAGGAAACAACCAGTCACTCTTGCTTTCATCCTCTAACGTTAATGTTACTTCTTTCATTTTTTTTCAAGATCATTAACAAATGCTAAATATATACCCTCATGCTTCATATCCAGCCTGGCAGTATTATCACTAACCGAGCCATAAGGTTTTGTTTTATAATTAATCAAACCTTTATTGTAAATTTCTTGGTATGGCTTTCCTAATTGCTTTATCAGTGTTTCGACATTAACATTCATTTAATATAACCCCACATTTCGGTTTAACTTATGTAGTTTTGCTCTGATCTCTTCGATTTTCTCGTTACTCATACCATATTCATTCTTAAGGCATTCAGCATTCGCATCCCAGTTGGCATTGACGGCAGCTTCTAAGTCACGAGCATCTAGCTCTTTTTTAGTTATCATCTCGCCGCTTTCTGTCTCTACCTTACGATTATTACGCCCGCCATAGGTTTCACTACATTTTTGATGAACAGCTATTGGAATAGCAACTGAAGCAACCTTATCAACCATCTTATCTATATATTTACTTCCCTCATCAGGATATAAATCCTCTAAATATACACGAACCGCATCTCTAGATGGAATATGATCGACTTGATATTTTCCCTGCCTTGAACGGCCTTCAAAATTTTCATAATAGTCAACCTCATACTCTTCCACAGGGGCTTTCTTAAAATACACATAGATTGCCGGGACAACCCACATCGGGTCAACAATAATAAAGTCATCGAAATCCCGGTCTTCGATGGGCAATGTTTCAATATTTGGTTCCTGTTCCTCCGGGATCGGCGTTCCCGGTACGGGCGGTAACGATTCCGGGGCCGGGTTAGGCAACCCCCAGATGCTCCGCGGTTCCGGAATGGGTGTAGGCGGTGTGGTAGAGCCGCCAGCGCTCCCGTCATGAACAGTCGTCTGGCTGGAACCCCACTCAAATTTTCCCTGCCCGGCAGACCGGGACCAGACAAATGTGCCTTTAATTGAAGGATCTTCAAAACCCCATGTCTCTTTATCCAGCTGTTTTGCAAACCGCACCCGGACCCGATCCAGCCCGCTTTTTTCCCCCACCTCATAGCTGCGGGAAACCAGTTCCCCTGACTCAGGATCTTCTTCAATACGAAAGCGCACCCTCGTGCGCACTGTGCCATTTTGTCGGGCTATTTCCCGGAGTTCATATTCCGGGACATAATCCCCCTGAATGACCGTTGAGTTTACGCGGGTAAAAGCGCCCACCATCATCTGGCCATGGATCAGATTCTGATAGAGCTGGTCGCCACGTATATTTTGTAGCGTTTCCGTCTCACCTTCATTCAGTGACGGAGAATAGAAGATAGCCAGCAGAGCAACGGTGAGGGGATTAGGCGCAGCCAGCGCCCGTGCGCCCGCGACGCCTTCTCCGACACCTGCCGCAGTCCCCGCCCCTAATGAAAGCGAATTTCCCAGCGTTGTGGCTGTTGGCCCTGCATAATAACCACTCATTGAGGCAGCCAGCGCCATTGATTCAAAAAATACCTGTGCGGGTTTACGCTCAACAACCGGCTCTTTTGCGGCTGATGATGTTTTTCCCTCTCCGGTTCCCAGTATTTGTGTCATCCCGGCTTTCTCCTGTCCATGGCTCACAGTAGCTCTATTTTTATTGACTCAGGCAATGCGGTATAAACGCTGGCCGTTTTCCCCTCAGCATCTGCCCGGCCTTCGAATACCTGGCCTTTTTCAGTGGTGATGCGGTAACGGGCAAATGGCACAATTTCACCGGTCTTCTGATCTTTGACAGTAAAACGCTCTTCGAACCCTTTAGGCAATTCCAGCGGAGGCACCCGAAAATCCGCCTTACCCATTTTCTGCACATTGGCCGATTTCAGCAGAATATTCCCAGGGCAGCCCAGCTCGATATTGCCACCACTTAGCCTGATATACGCTCCCGCACAGTTCACCACCAGTTCCTCCGCCGCCGTGATTTCCACTCGCCCTTCCACGCTGGTCACGGTGATATCCTTTTTCGCCGTCGCCTCCAGCGCATCATCCTGCGCCTGGATTTCAATCTTTCCCTTCGCCGCAAACAGCTTCATCCCCGCCTTTCGCGCCAGCAGGCTGACGGCTTCTCCCGCCGCCACCGTAAAACGTTTCAGCGCACTGATGTCCGTATTCTGCTGTGACACAATCCCCACGCTGGCGCTACCCGAAGACAACCGTACCGCCTGCGGACTGCTGATGCTCACGCCCTGCGGCGCATTCAGCACTATCCCCGGCTGCGCCAGCTCTTTCAGCGCATCGTTCAGCGTCTGCTGGTTGCCGGTATCCGATGGCAGGGCCTGAGCCGATTCCGCTGCCGACGCCAGGCTTTTCGCAATACCCAGGGCATTTTCAAGCTGCGCAATCGCCTCCTCCATTGCCAGCATCCTGTCGCCTGCCGAAGGCTGTTTATCCGCACTGATAAACACCCCCGCACCGCCCCGGATGCTCACCCATTTATCCGTACGCAGTTCCGCACCCTCGCCCCGCAACTCCCTTTGCGCATTCACGTTATGCCCCAGGTTCAGCTGCGTCTTGCCGCCGTACTCGGTGCTGAGCTTGATATGCTCCTCGCCGCGCTTGTCCTCCATTCGCAGCTTATTATTGGCCGGAGTACGAATCACATTGCGGGTGCTGTTTTTCTCCGTCACAGGGTCGACATGCCGCGAGTCATGCAGCGCATGCGCAATATACGGCCGGTCGGGATCGCCTTCGTGGAAAGCAATCGCCACCTCCGTGCCCTGGATCAGCGGGAAGTGAAAGCCGTACACGTCGCCGCCGTAGGGTTTGGCGAGACGCACCGGCATGCTTTCCTGACCCTGCCCTTTCTCCTCTCTGTCAGCGTCAAATTTCACCCGGTACAGGCCGGACGCATCTTGCCAGGCATAGATATCATTCGCCTTCGCGCTGGTCACCCGCGCCGTCATGGTGCCAGTCACCTTCGGGCGCGGCAGCAGCGGCGGACGCCAGCACAATGTTTCGCTGTAGGGCACCGCCAGCAGGGACACCCGCAGCGCCTCCCGGCGGCTGGCGGTAAAACCGGTGCCGGTGATTAACAGCGGATCCTGTACGGGCGCAGGCAGGGTCGACGGCAGGCTGTCGGTAACGGTCAGCACCTGGGCCGGCGCCAGCCAGGCTGCAGTACTGCTCGCGGTAATAAGCGTCTGGTGAGCCAGAAAACGCTCATGGTCGAGGCGGGCATAGAAGTTGGCGGTCTCCGTCTGCGGGTCGATTTTATCGCCACGCTCCCGGTGGCGAAGCTTATAGTGGTATACCTCACCGTAAGTGATGCCTTCACCATTTCCCCGGGTCATATCCGCTGTTGCCGACTGGAGAACGCTCTGCGCATCGCGGGGGTTATAATCCCGGGTAGTGACGTTCGCCTCTACGACGTTGTGGGTGATGCTCAGACCCCATATCGATTCCGCACCGCTGTCGCTCATCCCGGACGGGCTGTTTACAGGAAGTGTTTTATCGAACATCAGCGCCCGCTGCGCGTCGGCGAAGTGGACCACTTCGCTCTGGGCCTCTTCCTGCAGGGTGAAGAAATAAAATATCCCCACCTCTGCCAGCAGGCGCTGGATAAATGCCAGGTCGCTCTCCTGATACTGATTAATTTGCTCGCGCCGCGGATAGTGTTGCTTGAGATTAAACTCATACTCCCAGTCATGCAGGTGATGTTCCTGCAATACCTGCTCCACCACCTCCGGCACCGATTTATTCACGAAAAAACGGTGGCTGCGAAACTGTTTATCCAGCAGGAAGAGAAACGGCTGGAGGGTTATCTGATAGGTCGACTGATCTTCAGAACGATTGACGCGCTGGAAGGTGGTAATCACACCATGGACGCGTTTGCAGTCCGCCAGCTGCTGCAGTGCGCCGCCGCCCATCGTCAGCATGGCGGGTTTGCTCAGGAGCTGTGCGGCATCAATATTTTTCTCTGCGCTGGTAAACGTAATAGTGTAATAATAAAGTTCACTCAGTTTTTCTGCCCCACTGAATTCTTCCACATCCAGCGATGCGGTACATGAAGGAATATCCAGCTGGTAACGGTTAAGGGTGGTGCCGGTAATTATTGAAGAGGTATCCATTATATTCCTGTTTTACTCCGCTGTAATGACCATCAAAAATCAATTCACAGGACGCCCTGTTTAATTTTGTTTAATGATAATCATCTCATTCATCATAAATATATTTATGTGCATATCGATATATCAGATACCCCACCAGGAGTTTCGTAACTAAAAGGTAACCCCAGGGATATTTATATTCACTGACTGAGAAATAAAAAAAGCAGCCAGAAACCGGAGCCTTCAACGTTTATCGCCGCCAGCATTTCTCTGCCACTGTCCTTAGCGCTATCCATAATGATCTCCTTTATCCATCCCCTTTCCCGAGCTTCATCCCCGCAGAGGCTTCGCTTAGCCGACAAGATTGACTGGCTGCAGGCACGCTACCGCCCATCGCTGTTTCCTGTTTATCAGGGACCCGTAGCGCACAAGGTCAGGCAGGCAGATTGTTGTTCAACCTCCGCGATCGGGGTCGCTGATTACTCGGTTTCGCTTTTTAATCCGTTAGTCTCTGCTCCTGAGGTATTGGCCGTGCCCGGCGTCAGACAGGCGTCCTTCTGCGGGACCAGACTGATCTCCACCCGGCGATTTTGCGCCCGCCCCTCTGGCGTCTCGTTGCTGGCGACAGGACGACTTGCGCCGTAGCCCTGCACCGCAAAACAGCTCTCCGGCACATCGCCGGTATCGCGCATCCAGTCGCGGACCGCCTCGGCACGCTTCAGGGAGAGTTGTTGATTGGATTTATCGTTGCCGATGCTGTCGGTATGGCCTGCCACCACGATCAGCCAGCCGGGTTTGGCCTTAATGCCCAGCAGCGAGTTCACCAGCAGCTTTGTCGAACCCGGTTTCAGCGCCGATTTGCCGGTATCGAACAGCGCCATGCTATCGAGGCGGATCGTCTGCGGCCCCTGCACAACCTGCTTAATGACCGGACGCGGCGGCGGGGGCGGCGCCCAGTCATTGATAGCGGCTTCAACGAAGGGGATCAGCCGCCCCCCCTGATACAGCCCCAGCCGATAACGCAGCGGCTCCCCCCGGCGCAACCAGTCATCCAGCAGGCGGCTGTCGGCACGCAGACGCTGCTGCGCCTGCAGCTTCGGCGTCGGCGGCGTGCCGCTGAGGCGGTGATACACCGCCAGATGATCGCCGACGCTGCGCACCAGGCGCTGGTTGTTGATAAAGGAAGCCAGCATCGCCAGCGCCAGAAAGAGGAAGCCCACCCCAGCGGCAAGACCGGCATCGCGCATCCGGCGGCTGACCCCGTGGCGGTGCGGCAGTGACGACAGAAGAAGATCCGGCAGCGGGTGAGGACCTGGCGCCGCGTCGTTGCCCGGGGAGAGCGTGGTGATCCCGGCGATTTGCTGTTGCCAGAGGTTATTCGCCACCGCCGCTACCGGTGTCAGGCAGATGCCCGCGGCACACAGGTTCAGCGGAGGAAGTTCCGCCTGCCGGGCGCGGAATGGCCGGAAAAGAGCGTTTTCGGCCAAGGTCAGAATGCTCTCCAGCCACAGCGTCTGATGCAGGCGTGAGGCAGGGCTGCCCTCCCGCTGCCACCCGGCAACCGCCTGGGGCGCTTGTCCCTTCTGCTGCACCTGGAGACCAGCCCTCTCCGGCGTGATGGTAAACCAGCGGCTTTCCGCGGCCTGGCCGCCTGGCGGCGTCACCCAGAACACGCTCCACACCGGCGGCAGACCGTTTAGCCAGGTTCGGCACTCAACGATACTCCGCCGCCAGTCGCGCAGCGACTGCGCCAGATGCTCCCCGGAGGGGTGGTGCTCCGGTACCACCGCCAGCAGCACGGAAACCTGCGATACCAGCGCCGGACGCGCCGCCGCCAGGTACTGCGCCAGCCGCGGCAACTGCTCCGCGCTGTCACCCCGGAGATACCAGCCGTGACGGGTTTCGCCGTGCGCCGAACGCCCGGGAAACAGACCGTCGGTATCCCCGCAGACCAGAACCACCGCCCCCTGAAAATCCTCGGGCGGCAGGACGATTTCCGATCGCTGACGGCTGACTGCCCGGCGACGCTGACGCCAGAGCGCCGCGCCGCCCGCCAGCAGGATGCACAGACTGAAGATCACCTGGTTGCCGATGGACAGCGGCCAGAAGCCCAGCACCAGCCACAGGGCCAGGATGACGGTCAGTATCGTAAGCAGACGACGGGCGTTATCACGCATCTCTTATCCCTGCCCTGCTATCTGCGCCACCATCTGTGACAGCACGGAGGAGAAGGTCAACCACAGCGCCGCCAGCGCCACAATGCCAGCCGCCCAGCCGCACCAGTACATCCGCCGTCCGCTGCGCAGCCGGGAGGCACGAACCACCACCGGCGCCTCCTGGGTCAGGCTGAACGGCGGGACCCGCGCGCCAAGCGCTTGCGCCACGTCCTCACGCCGTTCGTCATCCTCGGCGCGGTACTGTCCGACAAATCCCAGCTGTAAAGTACGAAAGAAGCAGGTCAGCACTGCCGCATCCGCCGTGGGCTCTCGCAGCAGCTGGCGGATCCGTTCCCAGAGCTCTTCCCCGGCGTTGAGAGTGCTGAAAAAGCGCGCCTGCAGCGGATCCTTGCGCCACCTGCGGTAGCCATCATCCTGACTGGCGCGGTTGAGGACGCTCTCATCGAGCAGCGCGCAGTAGGCATAGAGCATCTGCTCAGCGCTGGCTTCACTGACTCCCCCCGCCGTCAGCGCCTCGCGCGCCTCGGTCACCCATCGACAGGCCTGGCGATAGAGCGCCTCGCCATCGGTCACCGGCTGGCCGCAGCGTAACTGGCTGACCATCAGCCAGCCCGGGTAAAAGGTTTTGTTGATCAGATCGCTTTCAGAGGTATTCATGAGCGCAGTACCGCAAAGAGTTCAAGTTTCACGTCGCCAAGCGATTCCGGGGTATAGAAGGTGCAGTTGCCGGCCTCCAGCATCGCGCGGGCGGCGTCGGTGGAGAGATCCAGAGCGAAATATTGGTTTTCCAGACGTAGCGGAATGGCCGCCGGCACATGGCTCAGCGGTTTGATCGCGATGCCGCTGAGGGCAATATTGACGACCTCGGCGACATCATCATGGCTACCCGCCTTACAGAGCTGCGGAAAGCGGCTCTGTAGCTGGTGAGGGGGGAGTGAAGAGCGCACCGACAGATAAAAATCCGCCCCCTCGCGCAGACGCGCATCGTGCAGCCTGCCCCGCCAGATCTCCCGGTCGGCGCCCTGCTCCAGAACGATGGCGATCACCCTTGAGGGCAGGCTGACTTCGAGCAGCGTATCCAGCAGGGCAAACAGCGGTGGGAATACCTGCTCTGGCGAGGCATGCCGGTAGCGGGGGATTGCTTCCAGATGATGTTCAAGGGAGAAAGTCAGCAGACTGCCGGCCAGCCTGGCCAGTTCGCGATAGAGCAGCTCCGGATGGCGCGAAGGGTCCTGATGCAGCTCGCTGAGCACCGGTTCAGCGCTGTTCAGCGCGTTGAGCAGCCAGAACAGGGAAACATCCGCCACGGCAAAATCAGCCATCCGCGCATTGCTTTCACGACGCATGGCCATCAGGCGTCTGCGTCGGGCCTGCAGGCGATGTAACAGCTCGCCCAGCTCGCTGACCAGCGTCGGGCTTGCCGCCAGCGACAGCAGCGGCGGGATGAATTCCGGGTCAACGATCCACTGCCCCTGGGCGTCGCGCACCAGACGCGCTACCGGGCAGGTGAGGAAGGCTGCATTTTCCTCGGTGGAGAGACGCAGCGTTAGCGCGTGCCGCAGAACGGCCAGCTCGCTGCGTTCATGGCCGGCCAGCTCCTGGACGGTCACCTGCTCGGCGCGCCAGCGGCGCGGGCGGGCGCTCTCCTGGCCGTCATCAAGATTGCCGCCGCTGGCGCTGAGCAGCGGCAGAGCGAGCAGAACCTCCACGCTGTCCTGCATCACGTCCGATACATCGCGGACCGGTGGCAAAATATCCGCCAGCTCGGTGTCAATCAGCGTTCCGTCGGCGAAACGCACGATCAGCCGGGTAGCGTTGAGCCGGGAAAGGGTGAGCGCGCTCGCGTCAAACTCCGCGCGCAATACCCCCCACGGGTGGGCGAGCGCCATGCGGGAGACCGTATCGGCGACGTGCGCGTCCCAGCGGGCCTGTTGCTGAAACTGCTGCGGGACCAGAAAAGCCCCGTCGCGCCATAATGGGCGGAAAATCTTCATTGCACCTCCTGTGCCTTTCGCTTTCATTGGTCTGCAGACAGGACCAAATGCCCGGACGGATATCCCTCATCCGCCGTGTGTTCGGCTGGATTTATTACCTGCCGCTTCAGGGAAAGGAAATATCTCCCCTGCCCGCGAGAGTTTCGAAGTCAGATGATATTTTTGGTCAAGGGATGTTTATCATAAAGCGAAAGAGTCAGGGGGAGGTAACGCCTGGCCCTAAATAATATCTGAATTCAACCCAAGGTAGCTTTATTGCTCTCGGTCATCACATGTAGAAGGAATATTCCATAAGCGACCCTTTTATTATTTTCCTGTTGAATATTAATTAGCGAATTAATCCCTCCGTCAGGAATATTTATATTTACCTTAAATATAAATAATAATAAAAATATCACCGCAATCGATATACCCTCAGTAGCGCTGAGTCCAGAATCTCCCCCGGCAACTGCCAGATACCCGGAGGAGCGCCCCGCCCCACCCGGCCATTGCCAGGCGCTGCATTACCCCGTATTTTGGTTTCCCGCTCCGCTGTGGGCGGGTATCAGGGCGAACGAGAGAGAGAAAATGAAACCACTATTTGTCTATGGGACGCTCTGTCCCGGTCGCAGCAATGCGCATATTCTGGAGGCGATCGGGGGCGAGTGGCGTCCCGGCTACGTCACCGGCACCTTTTACGCGCGCGGCTGGGGCGCAGCCGCCGATTTCCCGGGGATCGTCCTCGACGCTCACGGCCCACGGGTCAACGGCTATCTGTTCCTGTCCGATCGGCTGGCGGCGCACTGGCCCATGCTGGACGACTTTGAGGAGGGGTACGATCGGGTGCCGGTGGAAGTGACCACCGACGATGGACAGCAGATCAGCGCCTGGATTTATCAGCTTCAGCCCCGGGGGTAATCCCCCGCCGCGCTGCGCGGCATGGTACAGCAGCCCAGCGCGATCGCGAGTCTGGCGTCGTTTCTGCCAATGCAGGTATACTTGCCAGATGTTTCCTCAGTTTCAGACACGCAGATGACAAAACTCACCTTACAAGAGCAGATGCTCAAAGCCGGCCTGGTCAGCAGCAAAAAAATGGCTAAAGTCCAGAGGACGGCGAAAAAATCCCGCGTTCAGGCCCGTGAGGCCCGGGAAGCGGTGGAAGAAAATAAAAAAGCCCAGCTGGAGCGTGATAAACAGCTTAGCGAGCAGCAAAAGCAGGCGGTGCTGGCGAAAGAGTATAAAGCCCAGGTGAAGCAGCTGATCGAGATGAACCGCATTACGGTCGCCCGGGGCGATATCGGCTTTAACTTTACCGATAATAATCTGATCAAAAAAATCATGGTCGACAAGCCCACCCAGACCCAGCTGATTAACGGCCGTCTGGCGATTGCCCGCCTGGCGGTGGATAACAAGCCCGAAGGTGAATATGCGATTATTCCGGCGGTAGTGGCTGAGAAAATTGCCCAGCGCGACGCCAGCAGCATCGTGTTGCACAGCGCCCTGAGTCAGGATGAGCAGGATGAAGACGATCCGTACGCCGACTTTAAGGTGCCCGACGATCTGATGTGGTAACCCCGGGCTTTCCCGCCGCGGGCGATCAAAACGGGCTCGCCTGCTGGATATGCATCGGCTCATGGCTGACGGGGTGGACAAAACGCAGTTCGCTGGCGTGCAGCATCAGCCGCGGAGCGCATTCCGTGCCGGGCAGCTCCCGGCCACCGTACAGATCGCAGCCAAGGATCGGATAGCCCAGCAGCTGGCAGTGAATACGCAGCTGATGGGTCCGTCCGGTCTCCGGGGTGAGCGTCACCCGGGTTAACGCCAGCGCCCTCTCGCCTTCTCGCGCCTGATACAGGCGGTCTATGACCCGATAGCGCGAACGCGCCGGTTTGCCGTGGCGGGCGCAGAGCGCCATGCGCGGGAAATGGGCCGGATCTTTGGCGATTGCCGCCTCCACTATCCCCTCGTCTTCCGCCAGGTGGCCGCACAGCAGCGCCGTATAGACCTTGTCCACCGTGCGCTGGCTGAACTGCTGGCACAGCAAGGCGTTAATGCCCTTGTTGCGGGCGATCACCATCAGGCCGGAGGTGCCGAAGTCCAGGCGGTGCACCAGGGTGCAGCCCGGAAAGCGCTGTACCAGCCGGTGATGCACGGAGTCGAGGTTGCGCGGATCTTTGCCCGACAGGCTCAGCAGCCCGGCGGGCTTATTGATCAGCACCAGGTGTTCGTCCTGATACAAGAGGGTGATCTGTTCGCGACACGGCGGCGCGACAAAGGTATCGATAATGGTGGACATCAGGCGGCCCGAAGAAGGAGTGGCTGGCGATAGTACCTCATTTTGCCCACCGGCACGATGCTGGCGCACAATCCGCCCTCGCGGCGGCGTCATTTATCACCCACACTTATCGCAAAGGCATGGCCTGTACAGGCAATGTGCTTTACACTGCGCGCTGCAAAATTTGTGTTAACCAACGAGTAATACGGTAATGGCGATGAACGGAACAATCACAACGTGGTTTAAAGATAAAGGTTTTGGATTTATCAAAGATGAAAACGGCGAAAATCGTTATTTTCACGTGATTAAGGTCGCCAATCCTGATCTTATCAAGAAAGACGCGGCGGTGACTTTCGAACCTACCACCAACAATAAAGGGCTGTCGGCCTACGCGGTGAAGGTCATTCCGGAAAGCAAATATATCTATATTGCCGGCGAGCGGTTGAAGCTGACCTCCATCAAATCCTATGTGGTGTACCGGGAAGAAGAGCCGGTCGAGACCCGCGTCGATAAAGAAAACGCCGTGCTGTCGGTCGGGCTGCTGATGAACAGCATCCGGCCAAAAGCCACGGTGCAGCCGGGAGAGATGCGCTCGGTGAAAAAGCTGGCGATCACCACCTTTCAGGGGACAACCCTGATCTTTTCGGAAGACGAAATCGATATCGATGCCACGGTAAAACTGCTTAAGGTGTAAGCCCTGGCGCGCGGTTTCCCGCGCGCCCGAAGTCCTGCCCGATATGCTACCCGCCATCGCCCCTCGCCGGACGGGGCGATGGCGCCAGAGAGCCGATAAGGATGCCGCCATGCCCGTAAATTTTGACTTCAACGATCTCTACGCCTTTCGCGCCCTGATGGAATATGGCAGTTTTCGGCTGGCGGCCGAATCCATCTGCCTGTCGCAGTCGGCCCTTAGCCGACGCATCGAAAAGCTGGAGACGGCGCTGGGCAACCGGCTGTTCGATCGCACCACCCGACGGGTGACCCTCACGCTGTATGGGCAAAATTTTGCCGAACGTTCGGAGCAGCTGCTGGCCCATGTCGAGACGGTGCTGGCGGATATCAGCCAGGTCAGCAAGGCGCGCACCGGGCTGGTGACGGTGGCGACAGTGCCTTCCGCCGCCTACTACTTTATGCCGGAAATCATCCGCAGCTTTCAGGCGCGTTATCCCCAGGTGCGCATCCGGTTGATTGACAGCAGCGTCGGGAATGTGATCGAGGCGGTCAGCAGCGGACAGGCTGACTTTGGCCTCTGCTTTGCCAAAAACCTGCCAGCCAGTATCGAATTCACCCCTCTTGCCGACGACCGCTATGTGGCCGCCTGTCGGCACGATCATCCGCTGGCGCGCAAGACGCACCTAAGCTGGCAGGCGTATTTTGAACAGGATTATATTGGCCTGGATCGGGTCTCCGGCAACCGGACGCTGCTTGACCGGGAGCTGGCGCATCTGACGCCGGCGCGGCCAAGTATCTGCGAAACCCGCCACGTCACCACGGTGACGCTGGAAATTTAAAAATCGACAAATATCGTCCAGGAGCGCCATTTTTAATGGCTGGAGATAGCATCCAACATGCGTTGTTTGCAATATTTGGCGAAATTCACTGATTTCATATGCCCCACCCATGCCCCAATACGCCTGCCACGCGAAATCTTCC
>OGJD01001612.1_pt1 | contig 12255 bp, 8 predicted proteins | sample 1571971 | NCBI WGS metagenome assembly OGJD01 (sample SAMEA2582117, study PRJEB24529) | metagenome | biome: Human gut stool | place: China | collected 2011
CTTTTAGTGGCAAACATAAAAACAGCCTTTGTCGCCAATTTTGATGCACTTTTCGGCGAAATTGCTGATATTTCACATCATCAACACATAAGGTATCGCCATGACAAATTAAGGTTTTCACACCATAAAGATCAACACAATGATAGTCTGGCAACAACGTTACACCACAATCTTGTGCAAATTTTTTCCCGACAAGAAAATCTCGATTACCATGAATGAAATAACAAGCTATGCCCTTTTCTGTCAGGTTTTTGATCTGCTGTTTGACTTGTGAGATTAAAGGTGAAGTTTCATCGTCACCAATCCAAAAATCAAAAAGATCCCCCAAAATATAAACCTCTTGGGCTTCTTGTGCTTTGTTTTGCATAAAATCGTTAAAAAGTGCGGTTAATTCTGGATGGGTTTCGCTCAAATGAAGATCTGCAATAAAATAAATGGGTTTCATAACTATTCCGTCATTTTTTTCATTAGATTAGCACACATTTTTGTGTAATTTGCTATACTTTCCAAAAATTTTAATTAGGTATTTTCTATGTTAAAAATCGCCAGAATTCTCATCGTTGCACTTTGTTGTATTTTAATTTGTGTGCTCGGTACGATCTATTCCTTTATTCGTTTTAAAAATCCAAGCAATGTGGGCGTTATGGCTCGCTGGTTTGGCCGCTTATACCCTTTATTTGGCTTAAAAGTAGAACACCGTTTTCCACAAAATAAAGAGAATATGCCGCGTTGTATTTATATCGGTAACCACCAAAATAATTTCGATATGGTGACCATCTCTTACATGGTACTCCCTCGCACGGTGAGTGTAGGTAAAAAAAGCCTGATTTGGATTCCTTTCTTCGGTATTTTATATTGGGTGACGGGCAATATTTTCTTAGATCGTGAAAATCGCTCTAAAGCACACAGCACTATGACGGAACTTGCTCGTCGTATCAATGAAGATAACCTGTCAATTTGGATGTTCCCTGAGGGCACTCGTAGCCGTGGTCGCGGCTTATTGCCATTCAAAACAGGCGCATTCCATGCAGCAATTGCGGCTGGTGTACCAATCGTACCCGTTGTGTGTTCAACAACGCATAACAAAATTGATTTAAATCGTTGGGATAACGGTAAAGTGATTTGTGAAATGATGGAGCCGATTGATGTGTCATCCTACACAAAAGACAATGTTCGCGAACTTGCTACTTACTGCCACGATTTGATGGAAAAACGCATCGCTGAACTTGATGCTGAAATTGCACAAGGAAAATAATATGTTGCGTCTTTCTCGTCGCCAATTATTAAAAACTACCGCAATTTCAACCGCACTTGCTGCCACACCTCAATCGGTATTAGCGGCATCCCGTGAAAAATTAACCATTCCGCCGTTGATGGAAGCAAAACGTGGTCGCCCAATTATTCTTAATATGGAAGAAACCGGCTACAAGTTAGATGGCTCACATAGTGTCAGTGTATGGGGCTTTAACGGCAATTATCTTGGACCCACTATTCGCATCAAATCGGGTTCCTTTGCAAAACTCAATTATCACAACAATTTGCCACAAAGTATTGCTCTCTCTATTCAGGGATTACAAGCCAGTGGCGAATTATTTGGTGGCGCGGCAAAAGTCCTCAAAAAAGGAGAATCTTGGGCACCAATTATCCCAATAGACCAATCTGCCGCGACTTGTTGGTATCGTTCTGCCACCCTTGCGAACTCGGCCTATCAAACCTATCGCGGCATTGTGGGAATGTGGTTAATTGAAGATGATCAAAGCCTAAAATCACAACTTCCTCATAAATATGGCGTGGACGATATTCCATTAATCTTACAAGACATGGAATTTAACGGCGACGGATTACAATTATTTAAGCAAAATCAACCGCACTTTGTCGGTAATCGTCTTCTCGTTAATGGACAGGAAGCACCTTATCTTGACGTCCCTCGCGGCTGGGTGCGTTTGCGTTTGCTCAATGCTTCATTAGCAAGAGCCTATGATCTCCGTTTAGATAACGAACAAGACATGTTGCTCGTTGCAAGAGACCTAGGTTTTTTACCACAAGGCAAAGCAATTAACTCTCTCATTCTAGCTCCAGGTGAACGTGCCGAAGTGTTAGTCAATGTGAGCGAAGGTGAGGGTGTATCGCTCATTTCCGGCGCCAAACGTGGTTTCTTCGATAAAATTAAAAACGTATTCAGTTCAGGTAACGATTTTGCGGATAACACCGTTTTAGAACTTCGTCCACAAGGTGAAATCTCCGCATTCAGTAAAAAAATGAATGAGCAATTTAATACTGATGCCATGGCTATGCTCAAAAGTAAAATCGCCCAAGAACGCACCTTTGAATTGGATGTAACGAACGGCCTAATCAACAAACAACGTTTTGATCCACGTCGAGTTGATGTTTCGGCTAAAGTCGGCACCGTCGAACGTTGGATCATCAACAGCTCGCTGCCTGTTGGCTTCACCATTCAAGGCGCTAAATTTGTTATTGAAAGCCAAGATGATGTTAACGTCGATGCATCTGAACTTGCTTGGAAAGACACGGTTTGGGTGAAAAAGAAAGTACAAATTCTAGTGAAATTTGAACAACCTTCGTCAAATACTCATCCATTCTTATTTGGCTCATCCAATTTAATGCTGGCAGATATGGGCTGCCTTGGTATAATGATCGTTCAATAAGATAATGATATAAAAAGGAATCTAACATGAAAAAAATCTTCACATTCACTTTAATTACTACCTTATTTTCAGCTAGTGCCTTGGCTGCGGCACCTAAGTCAAAAGATACCGCTAAAGACGCTGCAAATGCAAATGAGCCAACTATCTATCTTTCTGTTTTTGATAGAACAAATGAGCCAGAACCATCACCTGACTTACACAAAAAAGAGATGTCTCGCTCAAAAAAAACAGAGAAAGTATGTTGGGTAGCAACTGGGAATTTCGGTAAAAAAGCAACCGTAAGTGAAACCTTTAAAGCACAAGCCCAAGTTGGGTTTACCAGTTCGATTGAAAATGCCAAAGTCGTTTCATCACCGAATAAAAAACTCCATACCATCACTTATACCAGACCAACGATTGATAATGGTAAGTATATGATGAACTGCTGGGCATTCGACCGCCGAGATCCAATCGGCAAATATGTACTGACGGTAAAAATTGGTAAACACGAATTTGAAAAACAAGTTTTCTACGTCACTGAATAGCCAAAAACAAGCTTAAAAATAGCCGCACTTATCAATAAAGAAATAAGAAAAAGAGAGTCTGTTAATGCCTCAAAGAACTGATAAAAAAACGATCTGCTTGAATATGATTGTGAAAAATGAAGCAGCTATCATCCGAGATACATTAGAGAACATTATTGCTCATATTCCATTAGATTATTATGTCATTAGTGATACTGGCTCGGACGACAATACTGCAGACATTATCAAACAATTCTTTGATGAGAAAGGTATCAAAGGCGAAATTCACCACGATGAATGGGTGAATTTTGCCCATAATCGTAACTGTGCTTTACAACATGCAAAAGGAAAAACAGATTACGTATTAATCTTTGATGCTGATGACCGCTTTGAGGGAACTTTTGAATTACCTGAAGAACTGACGAGTGACCGCTATTATTTCCGCATGGCAAATAGTGTAACGGGTGCGAATGTTTATTTCCGTACGCTTATGTTCCGCAACGATGATTCATTTTACTGGCGTGGCGTATTGCATGAATTTGTTGAACAACGTAAAAAAACCGTTGTGGAGCAAAAAATCTTTGGTGATTATTATGTGATTAGTGGGCGTTTTGGGGCGCGTAGCAACAATCCACAAAAATATCTTCAAGATGCACTGACTTTAGAAAAAGCATTCTATTCACCTGAAGATGAAGATCTTAAAGATCGCTATGCGTTTTATACTGCACAATCCTATCGTGATGCTGATATGTATGAAAAAGCCATTGAATGGTATGCAATTCGAGCTAATCTAGGCGGATGGTATGAAGAAGTCTATCATTCACTGCTACAAATCAGTTTATTAAAAATTGAATTAAATGCGCCACTAGATGAGATACAACGTTTATTACTAGCCACGTATGAATATCGTCCACAACGCGCTGAAAGTCTTTATCATTTAGCTCGCCAACTACGCTACCATAATAAAGCCAAACAGGCTTATATTTATGCAACTGTAGCAGCAAATACTCCGCTGAATAAAGATATTCTTTTTGTCGATCACTCAGTTTATGAATGGAAAGCTAAAGAGGAACTTGCTATTAGCGCTAATTCTGTGGGTAATTATCAACTTTGCCATGATCTTTGCGTCGAATTATTATTTAATCCTGCGGTACCAGAATCAAACAGAAAACTGTTACTAGACAATTTGATGTTTGCAAAAGAGCATCTTTAAAAATATTAGGCGTTCAATGCAAGGTAAATAGAGATGAGTAAAAAACTGGTTGGCTTAAGTATGGTGCGTAATGAAAGTGATGTTATTGAAACTTTTATTCGACATAATTTAACCTTATTAAATGAGTTGCATGTTGTCGATCATAATAGTAGTGATAATACACGAGAGATTCTTACACTCTTGAAACAAGAAGGATTACCAATTCATATTTATCACTATAATGAATTAGAATTTGCCCCTGAACGCGTATTAAATCATATGATGCAGCATATTCTCAATAATGATGCTGACATTGATTATATTTTTCCACTTGATGCCGATGAGTTCATTTATTGCCCTTCCCGTGAGAAATTGAATGCTTTTCTTACTCTTATTCCTCAAAATCGCGTAGGCATGTACACATGGCGAGGCTATCTACCGCATTCCACCGAATATGACCCTGATTTTATTTTTCATTTTACCGATCAACGGAAAGAAGAAATTCTCACCCCAAAAGTCATTATTCCACGAACGATTGCAGAAACCTGTATATTAACTATAGGTAGTCATTCCGTACGAGATAAAGAGGGCAAAGAAGTTCAAAGTATCGTATTTATTGGTTCAAATAACCAACAATTCTATTATTGGTTCATTAATCGATTCAATGCAGAATTTATTGAAACGAATGATTTATGGTTGGGGCACTACCCTATTCGGTCAACAGCTCAGCAAATTAAAAAAGTCTTGGAAAAATCTATCACGATGGTGATGGAGAAAAAGGGATATCGTGATTCAGCTTGGGAAAATCAATTACGTGATTTACTCGCTCATAATCTTGACATATCACTTGATGAACTCCGCCTAATTGCCTATAACTATCGTGCATCTGATGAGAAACAAATACAAATTGCTTGCCAACAACCTCTGCGCTCCACGAAATTGGCATTGAAATATCAACATCTAATAAATAACGATCCACTTCCTGTACTCGCAAAACTCATCCTCGACCTTGCTGAGAAATTGCGCTAGTTATCTAGAATTAAGATCAAACTATAAAATTTTATTCGGTTGCATAATAAGATAAGACCAATCTAGATGGCGAAAAAACCAATATTTTTCACGTTCAAATAATGTCGGGTTATGATTATCCCAAGGCTTATGCTTTGCAGCATAATGGATAATAAGAGGTGGAATATTGAGATTAACTTGAGTAATACCACGCTCCCGTTTAATTTTTTCAATATATTGCACCTGAGCATTTTCAGTAAAACTATAATATTTTGCCTTTTCTCGTAAAACGATATTCAAAATACATTGATCCCCATATAGCACCAGGTCACCATACTCTTCAACAGTTTGCAATAAAGTATTAACTAAACCTTCATTTCTCCACTTAGCACAATCAATCAGTAGAACGCCGCTATTAAAATAATTTCTGGAAACTGATGCATCTAAATAAGGAAACGGAAAGTGTTCCCCCATCCCATAATCCTTCACTACACCAACAGGTGCGCCATTAAGATCGCTATAATAAAAATCAGATAATGAACCATTCACAATAATATCTGAATCTAAATACAAAACACGATCCTGATTAATAAGTTTTGGGATCATCAGACGGTAATAACTACTCGATGAAGAGATATGTTCTAGCGTCTTATAATCTTTAAAAATATCGTCAGAAATACGAATAGAAAATAGGTTATAACCCATTTTCTCTAATTTAAATTGAATACCCTCAAACCATTCTTGTGGAATATCATTATGCAAGACATAAAAGTTTACATTCTTATTATAGTAGCAAATGGATTTTAGCAACGCTTCCAAATGGGGGGTATATTTTGCATCAATCGCAAATGCAATATTAATTTTTTCTGAAGTGGTCATTTAGGTTACATATCCTTAAGTTTGTTTAATTAATCACAAAACTATTTTTTAGAAATGTTATTGTGTGCTCATTCTATCCCATTTCACCCTTAATTTGGTACAAATAAAAAACCCAGCCGAAGCTGGGTTTTTATCTATATTAATGGAAAGTTAAATTACCATTGGTAACCTACACCCACAGAGCCACCTACGTCGCCTTGGGTATTTGCGTTACCTTGAAGTTTGAAGATAACTTTACCATTGTCGCTTGAGCGTGAGTAACCTACTGCCACAGCGCTTTCACCTTTGAAAGTACCTGCAGAAGCGGCAACCATTGATTTACCTGGGATGTAAACTTGTGGTAAACCTGCTGCTGCGTTAGCACCTGCGATACCGCCGCGAGCTTCTTTACGTACGCCATCAATGCGGTTGTTAACGTTGGTGATGTTGCTACGTAATTGTGAAACGTTTACAGCATCAGTATCTTTAACACCCGGAGCAACATTTTGGATAGTCTTGTTGCCTGCATCGATACCGTCTTGGTTAATGGTTACTGGACCTGCTTTAAGTTCATTTGTTGTTACGCTATTAACAGTTACGTCTGGGTTCAGACTCACTTTTAACGCGTCGCCATCTTTCTTAACAAAGATGTTTTGAACTTCTTTCTCAACAGTTTTACCGGTTTGTTTATCGTAAACTTTAACCTTAGTACCTGCATCACCTTTAATCTGAATTGTGTTATTCAGTTTCTTCGTGATTGTACCTTGGCTTGAACCAGTTTCATCAACTAAACCAAATGTACCGTCGGCATCTTTACCGTCTCTACCATCTTTACCATTTCTAATGGTTGTGACAGTTTGTTTACCGTTACCATCTACGATAGTTACTGTATGAGTGCCATCTTTGTTATCTTTAACTTCAGCTTGAGCATTCTTACCGTCTTCACCGTTTTTAACAACAGTAGTCGTAGTTTTACCGTTACCATCTTTAATGGTCACAGTATGAGTGCCGTCACCGTTGTCTTTAACTTCAGCTTCTGCATTCTTACCGTCTGCACCAGTATCACCTTTCGCACCTGTTGCACCATCTTTAACGATAGTGGTTGTAGTATTACCGTTACCATCTTTAATGGTTACTGTATGAGTGCCATTGCCGTTGTCTTTAACATCAGCTTCTGCATTCTTACCGTCTGCACCAGTTGCACCATCTTTAACGATAGTAGTTGTGGTATTACCGTTACCATCTTTAATGGTTACAGTGTGAGTGCCGTTACCATTGTCTTTAACATCAGCTTCTGCATTCTTACCATCTGCACCAGTATCACCTTTAGCACCTGTTGCACCATCTTTAACGATAGTGGTTGTTGTGTTACCGTTACCGTCTTTAATGGTTACTGTATGAGTGCCGTTACCGTTGTCTTTAACTTCAGCTTCAGCATTCTTACCATCTTTAACAGTTGCTGTTGTGGTAGAGATAACATTACCGTCTTTATCTAGGTTGTTGATTGTAATTGTTGATTCACCTTTAGTGTCATCACGCACAACTTTACCTTCTGTAGACTTACCGTCTTTACCATCTTTAACAGTTGCTGTTGTGGTAGAGATAACATTGCCGTCTTTATCTAGGTTCTTAATTGTAATTGTTGATTCACCTTTATTGTTATCACGCTCAACTTTACCTTCTGTAGACTTACCGTCGATACCATCTCTACCTGCAGCACCAGTTGCACCATCTTTCACGATAGTTGAAGTGGTTTGACCGTTACCATCTACGATAGTTACTGTGTGTGTACCATTGTTGTTATCTACAACTTTAGCTTCTGCGTTCTTACCGTCTTTACCTGCTGCACCGGTTGCACCGTCTTTAACAACAGTTGAAGTGGTTTGACCGTTACCATCTACGATAGTCACAGTATGGGTACCGTTGTTGTTATTTACAACTGTTGCTACAGCATTCTTACCGTCAGCACCTTTCGCACCAGTTGCACCAGTTGCACCATCTTTACCGTTTTTACCGTCTTTACCATCTTTAATGATAGTTGTAGTCATTGAACCATCAGACTCGTTTGTAACAGTAAGAGTGTGAGTTCCATTATTGTTATTTACAACTTCAGCTCTAAAACTCGTACCTGCTTCACCAGTGTCACCTTTCTCACCAGTATCACCTTTCGCACCAGTCGCACCGGTATCACCTTTTGCACCAGTTGCACCAGTATCACCTTTCGCACCAGCGGTTGAGCTGATTTCAATGGTATTACCGTTACGTTTGATTGCAATGTTGTCACCCGCATTAATGTTTACGGTATTTGATGCACGAACATTTGAAGCTTCAGTATCACTACCAGCAACAAGTTTACCGCTTGTTCCCGATACCGCTTCAGAATTCAAATGCCATGAAACATTATTCACGATATTTGTTACGGTACTTACGTTAGTTAAACGAGAACCATAATTACCACCCGCTGCATTGTCACCATCTTTATCATAGGTAGCCGCACCTGCGGTTGTAGTAGAAATATCACCTGTTTTTACACTTACATTGTAAGTTGTTACATTATTTGCTGTTGAATTCGTTACAGTTAATGCATTTGGAGAACCAGTGATCACTTCTGCAGTAGTATCTGTACCACCAGATACTTTCGCATTAATTTTAACTGAACCATCAGCGTTATATACTACTTCGGTATTCTCGCCATTTACGATATTCGCATTATATTGAACAACAGTTTTACCAGCTTGACCTAAACTCTTATTCGCTGGAGTATTAACTACAGTTGCAGTTGTACCTTTACCATTTTGGAATTCAACGACATCTTTGTGATAAACATTTGATTCTTTAGGTTGAGCATTAACCGTGCTATTACCACTTACAACCCAGTGATGATTATTAATTTTGTCATCTAAATCATTTGCTACAGTGTAAAGCTGTGAACCGTTGATCGCATCAGTTGAAGTTTTAGTAATACGACCAGCCGCTACGTTTTGAATTTGACGCTCGCTACCTGCTTTACCTACAGATACAACTGAACCCGCGTTATTATTCAACGCACTGACATTACCTGCAAAGCCTTCATAAGTAAGGGTACCAACTGTTGCATTATTAGTTCCAACAAATGCACCAGTCTCTGAATCTGCACCTAATGCAACAGAATCATTGATATTCGCTCTTGAATGAGCACCAATCGCTACCGAGTTAATTCCTGAAGCTTCTGAATCTGGCGCACCTGCAAGGCTGTATTTCGCTGTAGCTCTTGCACCACTACCTAAAGCAGTAGCAGATTCACCGCTTGCTTCTGCTGCACGACCTAATGCTGCTGATGCTGCACCACTTGCATTTGCCTTGCTACCTACAGCAGTCGCACCATTTGCTGTTGCATTTGCGCGTTCACCCAATGCACTTGCCGCAATACCCGTTGCGTTTGCTTTCGCACCAACTGCAGCAGCCGTACCTGCAGTGTTATCTGCAGTGTTAGATGCGCCATTTGGTCTATCTACACCATCAGCGATCGCACCTGTACCGATTGCAATATCACCTTGTTGTTTTGATGTAGCTGCAGTACCTGCTTTATTACTTAAAGTACCATCTTGTGCACCACCGATAGCCACAGAGTTAGCACCTACTGCGTGAGCAGATGCACCACCAGCGAATGAACCCGCGCCATTAGCTTGTGATAACACACCTACCGCTGTAGCACGTGCAGCAGTTGATTCTGCATAAGCACCGATACCAATTGCGTTATCGCCAGCAGATTTAGTTTTAGTACCGATAGAAATAGCGTTATTGTTAGCTGCAGTCGCAGTTTGACCTACAGCAACAGAGTTAGATTCAGCAGCAGTCGCATTAGAACCCACAGCAATTGCGGCTTCTTTATTTGCTTGCGCGTATGGACCAACTGCAACAGTTAAATTAGCTTCTGCTTTAGTATAAGAACCCACACCAACTGATTGAATACCTGATGCATTCGCGCTCGTACCCATTGCAATCGCATGATCTTGATTTGCTTGAGTATCTTTACCTACTGCAATTGTATTAGTCCAATTACCTTTAGAATTACGACCAATCGCAATAGAATCTTGATGTGAAGCATTCGCTTCTGTACCAACTGCAATCGCACTTCCATTACCTGCTTTAGTCTTATAACCCATTGCAATTGAATTACCACCAGCAGCTAAAGTAGGGTCATTAGGATCATCACTTGAACCAATAGCAATAGAGTGACCACCCTGTGCTGTTACACGCGAACCAAGAGCAGTTGAATTTCCACCGATTGCTCTAGCGGTATTACCAATACCTGTTGCACGTTCAGCTGTAGCTTCCGCACGGTTACCTACAGCTAAAGTTGTATTTGCTGTTGCATTTGAACCTGCACCAATAGCAAACGCTGCACCACCAATAGCTTTATTTTGATTACCGATAGATACTGCTGAATTTCCTTTTGCTTGGCTATTTGCGCCAATAGCAGTTGTACCTTCCTCATTATCTGTAACAAGTTGATAACCTACAACAATAGAATTCACACCAACGGTGTTACTTCCATTCAGAGTGCCATTTGGTGAAATATTAATTCTTGAATTATTAAGATCCACACCCGCCTGAGCAGTTTGCGCGACCGCTAAAGAACCAATCACAGCCCCTGCAAGCACGGTCAGTTTCACGATTTTTTTAGATTTGGTTTTACCCTTAGCATGCCCAAGTTCAGAAACAGCTGTCCACGTTTGAGTGGCATGATTCCAAATAACTTTAAACACTTTGTTCATATAAAATTATTCCTTTTATTAGGATGATTAAGAAGCTGTCACTGATGCAACAGCGCCCAAAAATTCAACTTCAGAAAGGCGACGACCACAAATTTTGACCACAGTTCCCCCTTCCTTTCTGGTCGGAACAGCTCATTCTAAGCGAACTCTGTACAAAAAGAAAGCACAATAAAAAGAATTTACCAAAAATTACAATTAATTAAGGTAAAATTCGAGTTATGTAAATCTATGTAAAGATTTCTGAAGAGTTTTGCGAAAAACTTAAAGAAGTGTAAATTTTTGTATGAAAAATGATCTATTTTAGGAGAGCGAGCGTAAAATTCCTCTTATTTCTACTTCGTCAAATCATAGCTCCAATCGAGCAATTTAAAAATTTCTTCGCTTTCTACACCCTGATCTAACAAAATTGTCAGCCAGTGTGTTTTGTTCATGTGATAGGCAGGTAAAAAAGGCGGAGATTGTCGCAAAATACTCACCATATCAGGCGGGCATTTAAGATTAATAAAATCCGTTTCCCCTTCTTCTTTTAAACCCAGTTTCGTTTTAGCAATTTTGCCGATAAGGGCATACCATTTTCCTTTTGCATTACTGTGGCGCAAGATCGCATAGTCCGGAAATTTTGCCCAAAGGTATTCGGGCTGTGTGGCATATTGATTCGCCGCGTAATCCATTATCTGTTGTGCTTGGCGCATAGTTTGTTCCTTTTATATTGCAAAGTGCGGTTAAAATTTAAAGAAATTTAAAAACACCTAAAAATCTGACCGCACTTTTGTCTCTCTTTACTTTAGTCACGGCGAGTAAGATAATAAATGAAAACCATTATCAAAATACAGACATTGGGTCTGTTTTATTATTAAGGAGATAACCATGACAATGAATAGACGTGATTTTTTAAGAATGAGTGCAGCACTTACGGCAGCGGGTATGTCGCCTTCTCTCTTTGCGGCAACAAAAGAGCAATTTACCATTTATGGCGCACCCGCGATGCCAAGTGTGACCATTGCAGTGGCGGCAGCACAAGGTAAATTAGCCAAACAAGCGGATGTCGCATTAGAAATTTGGCGTTCACCTGATCAGTTGCGCGCAGGCGTGGCAAGTGGGCAATTTAAAGTGATGATGAGCCCAAGTAATGTCGGCGTGAATTTACGTAATCAAGGGCAACAAGTTGGCATGGTGAATATTCTCACCAATGGGATTACGCAATTGATGTGTAAAGGTACGCCTATCACTTCACCGCAAGAATTGGTGGGTAAAAAAATCCTTGTGCCATT
>OGJD01001636.1_pt1 | contig 12115 bp, 6 predicted proteins | sample 1571971 | NCBI WGS metagenome assembly OGJD01 (sample SAMEA2582117, study PRJEB24529) | metagenome | biome: Human gut stool | place: China | collected 2011
CCATGGCTCCAGATGACAAACATGATCTCATATCAGGGACTTGTTCGCACCTTCCTTAACATAACGGGCTTTTCTCAAAATTTCATTAAATATTGTTCACCCGTTTTCAGTACGTTACGTTTCACTGTAAGAATGGAGATTGCCCATCCCACAATCCTGGTCTAAGCCTAGAAAGGATCAATTTTCATCCGAATGTTCCTGACAGGAGAAAACCATGAGTAAAGTTGGTATTAACGGTTTTGGTCGTATCGGTCGACTGGTGTTGCGTCGATTACTTGAAGTCAAAAGCAACATAGACGTTGTCGCTATTAATGATCTCACTTCCCCAAAAATTCTCGCCTACCTGCTGAAACATGATTCAAACTACGGACCATTCCCCTGGAGTGTTGATTTTACGGAAGATTCACTTATCGTTGATGGGAAAAGTATCGCGGTTTACGCCGAAAAAGAGGCTAAAAATATTCCGTGGAAAGCGAAAGGTACAGAAATCATTGTCGAATGTACTGGCTTTTATACCTCCGCCGAGAAATCGCAGGCGCATCTTGATGCTGGTGCGAAGAAGGTGTTGATTTCCGCCCCTGCCGGTGAAATGAAAACTATCGTTTATAACGTCAATGACGACACTCTGGATGGCAACGACACCATTGTTTCCGTGGCGTCATGCACCACTAACTGTCTTGCGCCGATGGCCAAAGCCTTGCATGACAGTTTCGGGATAGAAGTCGGCACGATGACGACCATTCATGCCTATACTGGCACCCAGTCACTGGTGGATGGCCCACGTGGTAAAGATTTACGTGCTTCACGCGCAGCGGCAGAAAATATCATTCCCCACACTACGGGGGCGGCAAAAGCCATTGGTCTGGTGATCCCGGAACTGAGCGGCAAACTGAAAGGTCATGCGCAACGCGTGCCGGTGAAAACAGGTTCGGTCACTGAGCTGGTGTCCATTCTCGGAAAAAAAGTGACTGCCGAAGAGGTGAATAACGCACTTAAACAAGCAACCACCAATAACGAGTCATTTGGTTATACCGATGAAGAAATAGTCTCTTCCGATATCATTGGCAGCCATTTCGGTTCGGTGTTTGATGCCACGCAAACGGAAATTACCGCCGTGGGCGATTTACAACTGGTGAAAACGGTCGCCTGGTACGATAACGAATATGGCTTCGTCACGCAGCTTATTCGCACCCTCGAAAAATTCGCTAAACTCTGACGCGCACAGGCGGAGGAAAAAACCTCCGCCTCTTTTACTCATTACGACTGTAAATAAACCACCTGGGTCTGCAGATATTCATGCAGGCCATGTTTACCATCTGCGCCGCCAATACCGGATTTACGCCATCCGGCGTGGAAGCCTTGCATAGCTTCGAAGTTTTCACGGTTGATGTAAGTTTCACCAAACTTCAGCCCTTTAATGGCTTTCATCGCGACGTTCAGATTTTGGGTATAGATTGATGAGGTCAGGCCGTAATCACTGTCATTAGCCATTGAGATAGCCTCTTCCAGCGTGTCAAATGCGACCACCGGCAGAACCGGGCCAAAGGTTTCCTCATGCATAATCGACATTTCCTGGCGAACATCCAGCAGCAATGTCGGCGGATAATAATATCCTTTCCCCTCTACCGCTTTGCCACCCAACGCCACTCTCGCCCCTTCTTCTACTGCGCGCGCCACTTTTTGCTCAACCCTTTCCAGCGCCGCGGCGTTAATCAACGGCCCCATCGCAATGTCGTTGCGTTCAGCGGGGTTACCAAATTGAACCGCCTGCATCGCTTCACCCAGCCGATTGACGAACTGATCATAAATGCCTTTCTGTACATAAATACGTTCTGCACAGTTACACACTTGCCCACTATTAATGACGCGTGAATCAACGATGGCTTTGACTGCCAGTTCAAGATCGGCATCGTCCATTACGATAGCTGGTGCTTTACCCCCCAATTCCAGACACACTTTGGTGATGTTTTTCGCCGCAGTCGCCATGATCTTCTCACCTGCAGAGACGCTGCCTGTCATACTGACCATTGCGACCTTTGGGTTACCCGCCAGTTCTTGCCCAACGGTTTCACCACGCCCCAGTACAAGGTTAAACACGCCGCGCGGAAGGCCTATTTCATCGACGATTTTGGCGAATGCAATCGCATTGTTTGGCGTAAATTCACTAGGTTTAATGACGATGGTATTACCGGTCAAAAGAGCGGGAGCCATTTTGCGGGCAATGAGGAAGAACGGGAAGTTCCACGGCAGAATGCCGGTAGTCACACCAAGCGCACGTTTAAACAAAAGAATATTTTCTCCTGGACGATCGCTTTGAATAATCTCGCCCTCGTAACGCCGTGCCCACTCCGCCATGTAATCGATATAGTCGGCAGTAAAAGCCACTTCGACTTCAGCCAGCTGCTGGATCTTGCCCCCTTCTTCAACAATCAGCGCACTGATTTCACTGGCGCGTTCGCGGATCCCGGCGGAGATTTTGCGCAACCAACTGGCGCGTTCAATAGCAGGCAACGCTTCCCATTCTGGTTGTGCACGTTCTGCTGCATCGATTGCCTTACGGGCATCCTCGGCCTGACCATCGGGTATGCGGGAAATGACAGCCTCTGTAGCAGGGTTTACCACATCAATCCATGCGTCTCCACGCCAGGTAACAAACTGTCCATCGATATACATAGGATGTTGAACGGGTACTGACATGGGCGACTCCTGTGATTTATATGTTTGTTTTCGGTGAATGCATTGTTAATTAACATCAATCATCAGAGAGACGGCATCGTGAAAGGACAATTCTGTGAAGGGCTTCATAAAAACAAGTGTAAAAGGAATAAAAGGCAGAAATAAAAGTCAGGAGTCATGCCCGTTTGCAAACAAGTGGTTCACAAACGGGCAATTTTTAACGTAACGAGCGACTTTCCATCGCCTCGATGAGCACCGCATCATGTTTCAGCGTTTGCCATGCATGGATGACTTCTGCCGGAAAATCAACGTGAACGATAAAATCTCGCCCGCGGGGACCGTAGCCATCGCTATCATCGCGTAAACGCGGCAGCTCGCCAGTGAGTAGTGAGAGATAACGCTCAACTGGCCATAATCCTTGTAACTGATTAATAAAGATTACACTGTCTGCGTTATTTCCTAACTGAGGAACGAATCCGGGATAACTTAACCAGCGTGGTGCATCGGGATTGTCCCCAGTCATACGGCGGAACGTCGCCATCGTGCGCCGCTGCATGGTGGGGTCCTGAACAACGATAGCCGTATGAACTCGTTCTACGGCCTGATTCAATAGCGCGATGCTAAAGCGTGCGTTTTCACCGCAGTTTGTTGACTGGTCTTCAATCCAGATTTTTTCATGCGGAATGTGCCAGAACTGATGAGCGATATCCGCCAGGATGGTCGCTTCTGCTCTGCCAGTGGTGCGGATAGTGTTGTAGTGCGGATGCTGTGCGATGGCGCTATACAAAAAAGTTGTCGAGTGACCGATACCACCACTAATCAGTAAAGGAATTTGCTGATCGCGGGCAATCTTACATGCCGCATCGATAGTCGGCATAACCGCATTGCCTGCAAGGATCACGCAATCGGCCTGATACGGCACCTCACCGGAGAAATCATCCTGCGCCAGCCACTGTCCGATAACATTTATGGCATCTATAGTTGCCGGCGAAAGCGTCGGAAACGGGGTAATGTTCATGGTTCCTCCTTATCGTTCCCTTAAGAATACTGCGTGAGATAATAGTGAGAAGCGGAGCACTCTGAAAGGAGGAAATCGTATGTCCTTAACCGCCACTCCGCAAGCCTGACATATCTTTTAAGGAAATGCTGTAGATAAACATTATTCATCTTGCAGCAGAGAATTGTATTTTTCTGAATTCCTGAATTTTTACCCTTACCGTTTTAGAATTAATAAAAAACCCGGCGCTAAATGCTTACCGGGTTTTTTCTTTATCAGGCAAATAGCAGGGTTAACCGCTAATCTGCTCCATCGCCTGCAAAATACGCTTATCTGAAATCGGATAAGGCGTACCAAGTTGTTGAGCGAAGTAACTAACGCGCAACTCTTCTATCATCCAACGGATCTCTTTCACGTCTTCATCCTCACGACGTGCGGGCGGCAGTTTGTTGATCCATTGCTGCCACGCCTGCTGGACGTTTTCGACTTTCAGCATCTGCGCACGGTCGCGATGTGGATCAACCGCCAGTTTTTCCAGCCGTTTTTCAATCGCCTGCAAATATCGCAGCGTGTCGCCCAGCCGTTTGAAGCCGTTACCAGTGACAAAACCGCGATATACCAACCCGCCCATCTGCGCTTTAATGTCAGAAAGCCCCAGCGCCATGGTCATATCCACCCGCCCTTTCAGACGTTTGTTGATATTGAACACTGCCGTAAGGATTTGCTCGACCTGCTTCGCAATATCCACCACCGTGTCGTTCAGTTCGGCACGCACTTTTTCATGCAGCGCAGCAAAGCCTTCTTCCGTCCAGACCGGGCCACCATTGGCGTCGATCAATTTATCCACACCGCAGGAGATACAGTCGTCGATCAGCTCCAGCACTTTGCCATACGGGTTAAAGTACAGTCCCAGCTTGGCTTTGTTCGGTAACTTTTCATGTAAATATTTGATTGGCGATGGAATATTCAGCAGCAGTAGACGGCGAAGACCGTTCCACATTGCCTGCTTTTGCTCCAGCGGGTTATCAAACAGTTTGATCGCCACACTGTCGCGCTCATCCACCAGCGCCGGCCACGCCTTCACTTTGTAGTTGCCACGCTTCTGTTCGTAGCTTTCCGGCAGCTGACCAAAACTCCAGATATGTAAGCCGCTCTGCTCGATACCGTCATCCGCCACCGCAGATAGCGTTTCCTGCACTTTGCCTTTCAGCGCATCTTTCAGATCTTGTAGCGAGCGCCCTTCTTTTAGCTTCTTGTTTTTGTCATCCACCACGCGGAAGGTAATTTTCAGGTGATCGGGCACCTGATCCCAGTGCCAGTCTTCGCGGTCAACGGTAACGCCGGTCATCCGCCGTAACTCGCGCTCAAGGCTGTCGAGCAACGGTAACTCCAGCGGTTTGACGCGGCCTAAAAACGCTTCGGCATAGTTTGGCGCGGGTACAAAATTACGGCGTACCGGTTTCGGCAACGATTTAATCAGAGCAATCACCAGTTCGCGGCGCAGACCGGGGATCTGCCATTCAAACCCGCTTTCCTCAACCTGGTTAAGTAACGGCAGCGGAATATGTACGGTCACACCGTCAGCATCCGCGCCGGGCTCAAACTGATAGCTCAAACGCAGCTTGAGATTGCCCTGATGCCAGAAGTTCGGGTAATCCAGCTTGCTGATTTTTTCTGCGCCCTCTTTGATCAACATGCTCTTTTCAAAGTTGAGCAAATCAGGCGTTTCGCGGCTGACTTTTTTCCACCAGCTATCGAAGTGGCGCGCAGAGATCACATCGTGGCTGATGCGCTGGTCGTAGAACTCAAACAACGTTTCGTCATCAACCAGAATATCGCGGCGACGTGATTTGTGTTCCAGCTCTTCCACTTCGGCCCGCAGTTTCAGGTTTTCACGGAAGAATGCGTGACGCGTCTGCCAGTCACCTTCCACCAGCGCATGGCGAATAAAGAGTTCACGACATAACGCCGGATCGATCTGGCTGTAGTTGACCTTGCGCGCGGCAACAATCGGCAAACCATAAACAGTGACTTTTTCCGTTGCCATCACCGCGCCCTGCGCCCGTTCCCAGTGCGGTTCGCTGTAGGTACGTTTAATCAAATGCTGAGCGACAGGCTCCACCCATTCCGGGTCGATACGCGCAGCAATGCGCCCCCACAGGCGGCTGGTTTCTACCAGTTCCGCCACCATTACCCATTTCGGCGGTTTTTTGAATAAACCAGAACCGGGGAAGATGGAGAAACGCGCGTTACGTGCGCCGGTATATTCTTGTTTATCGGCATCTTTCATGCCGATATGGGAAAGTAAACCCGTCAGCAACGCAATGTGAATTTCGCGATACTCCGCCGGTTCGCTGTTAACCGGAATGCCAAGTTCTTTCACCACCTGACGCAACTGGGTGTAGATATCCTGCCATTCGCGCACGCGCAGATAGTTGAGGTAATCGGTACGACACAGGCGACGGAAGGCGTTGGAAGAAAGCGCCTTTTGCTGCTCGCCAAGATAATTCCACAGATTTACAAACGCGAGGAAGTCGGATTCTTTGTCGTGGAAGCGACGATGTTTTTCGTCCGATGCCTGCTGTTTGTCCATCGGACGTTCGCGCGGATCCTGAATGGAGAGCGCGGACGTGATAATCATCGCCTCACGCACGCAGCCATGTTTTTGCGCTTCCAGCACCATACGCGCCAGACGTGGGTCGACAGGCAACTGCGAGAGCTGGCGACCGAGCGGCGTCAGTTTATAGGCGCTGGCCTGTTCATCCGTGGTGATCGCGCCCAGTTCTTCGAGCAGACGCACGCCATCCTGGATATTGCGTTTATCCGGTGCTTCGACAAACGGGAACGCAGCGATATCGCCCAGCCCCAGCGCGGTCATCTGCAAAATAACCGAGGCCAGGTTGGTACGCAGAATCTCCGGATCGGTAAACTCCGGGCGCGAGAGGAAATCGTCTTCGGAATAGAGACGAATACAGATCCCTTCGGACACACGACCACAGCGGCCTTTACGCTGATTGGCAGACGCCTGCGAAATGGGTTCAATCGGCAAACGCTGCACTTTGGTGCGATAGCTGTAGCGGCTGATACGCGCTGTACCGGGGTCGATGACGTATTTAATCCCCGGTACGGTCAGCGAGGTTTCCGCGACGTTGGTCGCCAGCACAATGCGCCGTCCGCTGTGCGACTGGAACACGCGGTTCTGTTCGCTGTTCGAAAGCCGCGCATAAAGCGGCAAGATTTCGGTATGGCGTAAGTTCAGCTTGTTCAGCGCATCGGCGGTATCGCGAATTTCCCGCTCACCACTCATAAAGATCAGAATGTCGCCAGGGCTTTCCTGGCTCAGTTCGTCTACGGCGTCAAAAATCGCCTGCAACTGATCGCGCTCGGTGTCATCGGCTTCTTCAACAATCGGTCGATAGCGCACTTCCACCGGATAGGTCCGACCGGAGACTTCGATAATCGGCGCATTATTAAAGTGGCGCGAAAAGCGTTCCGGGTCGATAGTCGCGGAAGTGATAATGATTTTTAGGTCAGGACGCCGCGGCAGCAACTCTTTCAAATAGCCGAGCAGAAAATCGATATTCAGGCTGCGTTCGTGCGCTTCGTCAATAATGATGGTGTCGTACTGCATCAGCAGGCGGTCTTGCTGGATCTCCGCCAGCAGGATACCGTCGGTCATCAGCTTGACCATCGTGTTATCACTTACGTGATCGCTGAAACGCACTTTGTAACCGATGCAACCGCCCGGCTCCGTTTTCAGCTCTTCCGCAATACGGTTCGCCACCGTTCTTGCCGCCAGGCGACGCGGCTGGGTATGGCCGATCAGCCCTTTAATCCCGCGCCCCAGCTCCATACAGATTTTCGGTAACTGAGTCGTTTTACCAGAACCCGTTTCCCCGGCGACGATCACCACCTGGTGATCACGAATCGCTTCGAGAATGTCCTGTTTTTTCTGACTAACCGGTAAATTGTCAGGATAAGTAATTTCCGGTCGTGCCGCTTCACGCAGCAGGACTTTCCCTGCCGCCTGGTCAATCTCTTTCGCCATCTCCTGGAAAATGGCCTGTTGTGCATCAGGATTTTTAACCTTCTTAACACCGTGCAGACGGCGAGAAAAACGCAGTCTGTCGCGCAGCATCAGCGAATCCAGCCGCTGCTGCAAGGCCGTAAAGGTCAATTTTTGTTGTTCTGTCATAACGTTAGTGGGCAGTAATCTGCCTGATTAATTTTCTTTTAAATGATAGATATAGAGTACCACATCGCGGCTTTCTATGCGTTGTTCAATAAATTCGAACATAGGCTTCGATTTATTGCGCTATCTCTGTGGCAGGATTGTGAATAAAGTGTCAACAAGCAACGGGGCATCGCCCATTCAAACATCTATAAGGAAACACCATGAGCAAGGTATTAGTTCTTAAATCCAGCATCCTGGCAGGGTACTCTCAGTCTAATCAGTTGTCCGATTATTTTGTTGAACAATGGCGCGAAAAGCACTCCGCTGATGAAATCACCGTTCGCGACCTGGCTGCAAATCCGATTCCGGTACTGGATGGCGAACTGGTTGGTGCACTGCGTCCGAGCGATGCGCCGCTGACTCCTCGTCAGCAAGAAGCTCTGGCGCTTTCCGATGAGTTGATTGCCGAGCTGAAAGCCCACGACGTTATCGTTATTGCGGCACCGATGTATAACTTCAATATCTCGACTCAGTTGAAAAACTATTTTGACCTGGTTGCACGCGCAGGCATGACTTTCCGCTATACCGAGAACGGTCCGGAAGGTCTGGTAACGGGTAAAAAAGCCATCGTTATTACCAGCCGCGGCGGGATCCACAAAGATGGACCAACGGACCTGGTGACGCCGTATCTGTCCACGTTCCTCGGCTTTATCGGCATTACCGATGTGAATTTTGTCTTCGCCGAAGGGATCGCATACGGTCCGGAAATGGCAGCGAAAGCGCAGTCTGACGCGAAAGCAGCCATCGACAGCATTGTTGCTGCATAACCGGACACGATCTTGATGTGGACTGTAGTTCAGTCCACATCTCAATCCACTTACCTGTTTTCCCATAATTTCAACATCGCTTTGTGCTCTTCCTTAAGCACAATATGCGAGCGTCTGGCTCGAATAAAGCTAATCGCTTCATCAACGGTTTTACAGTGTCCGTAACATAACAGCCATGCCGCCACTACCAGCGCACTGCGCGATAATCCCAATGCGCAATGGACCAGAACGCTGCCTTGCTCTTCGCGTAATGTTTCCAGCATCGCCACGGCCTGTCGTAGCTCCCCCTCTTCCGGAACCACCAGATCCAGCATCGGTACACAGAAATAGAGTCGATCTTTTGTCGCTCGTCCGCGAGGGAATTCAAAGGTGACGTCCAGAACCGCATTCTGTGCCGGAATATGTCGTGGAAACGCCCCTAAATAAACACCAGCAGTCATTTTGCTCACCGGCTCCAGGCGACGACAAAACCAACGCATAGACAGCCACATCCCGATGCGGCAGGGCAATGTCAGCCAGTAAACGGCGGGCGGTAGTTTCCCCTGACTATCTTTCCCTGTTGTTATCGCGCCAAGCCCACCGTACCCACGGCCAATTATGAGTAGCGATAATACTGGCCAACATAACCAGACTGACCACCATAACTGAATCATCATCATTAGCTCCATCAATACAATGCACGAGCCCGCGCCTACGACATAGGGCAGTGCTATTTTGATTCGACGTTGATCAGGTTTCTGATAATTCCAACGACGGTCGACGGGCACCATCCAGTCAATCAACATACCTACCGCCAGCCCTGTGATGACATCAATAAAATGATGCTGCCAGGTCGTCAGCGTCGAAATGGCGATGAGTAAAAACCATCCGCCGCAGACTTTACGCCACCTCTCAGCCAGATGCTGACGAAAGTGACGCCAAAGTAGCCAGCAGAGAATAATATGCAGCGAAGGAGACTGGTTATAAGGCAGATCAAACAGTTCAAGTTGCGAAAATAGCCATCCCGTCACCCCACTCACTTCAGGACGGATAAAACTAAACTTCAGCGGATAGAGCAAAAAACCGCAGCAGGCCATTACCGTTGCCAGAATAAGCCGGTGGACAAGTCGGCGCTGTTCGAATGTCGTGCTACAAACGAACAGCGAAAATCCATATAAAAGATCCAGACTCCAGTAAGGAACAATAGTCCAGGGAAGAAAAGGGATCGCCGTTTCCCAACCGAATACCTGACTGGGGATATCATGGCTGTTAAGGTCCTGAACCGCGGTGAACTGATTAAGAGATCCATAGGTGAAGAAGAAAAACGGGGCCAGCAACAATAACCAGCCAGCGCCTTGTAGCAATACGTTCCGACGTTCAGTTATCACGACGCACCGCCATCGAAACCGTAAAAATACCCCACTCATCAATCCGTTGTGTGCATTTATCAAATCCGGCATCACGCACGAGTGAATCCATCTCCCCTTGCGAACGCACGCGCATTACCCACGGTTTACCATCTTTATGACTGGTTAACACCCCGGCAATCATCTCCAGTTGAGGGTGCCACGGCTGCCCGGTGTAGATGAGAATGCCGCCCGGTTCGATGGCATTGGCAAGACCTGCGAGTGAGTTTTTTACCTGCTCATTTTCGGGAAAAAGCTCATACAGGCCAGAGACAATCGCCAGCGTAGGCCGCGGAGTTAACGCGCTGAGTTCCTCCGGGTTAAACGCATCGCCCTGTTCAAAACGCACCCGCCCAGACATTCCCCGTTGAGCAATCATCTCTTGCCCCTGTGCAACATTTAACTCGCTGTAATCACGTAACAAAATATCGCTTACGGCAGGCTCGTTTGCCAGCGCATCCAGTACATAGCGCCCATGCCCTGCGGCAATGTCAACCACGCGGACGGCTAAACCTTTGGCGTGGAGATCGGCAACGGCTTGTTTAATCAGTATTTGTAAATGGGTTTTGCGCTGGCGAATACCGCGCCAGCCAACACTGTTCAGGTAGATTTTGTCGACTAAACGCCCGAATGCGTTACTACCTTGCGGTTGATTTTGATAGACATAATCCAGCGAACTGCCTGAATCAAAGCCGGTGCTCATTCCGAGATGCAGGCCCGAAGAGTGCGTCCCGAACAATTTCATCGCCTTTCGCATAAAGCGATACGCTAAATCAACCGGCGATAATGGCACGGGTCCACCAGAAAGTAGCCGCCATCGATCCGCTGATGGTCCTGTGCAGTCTTCATGCTGATAATCAAATTTTTGCGATTTGTTAGCATATAAACGACTAATAAAGCTTTGCATTTTTTCAAATGCCAGCGCCCTGTTCTCTTCACCCAACGTGTCGTGATAAAAGCCTGGCAGCAGATGCAGCTCTTTCAGAGGGCTACGTAATCTCTGATAAAAATCAATCTGCGGTTGGCGATGCACCACATAGTCATCGCCTGATATCAGAAGTTGCGTGGGGAGCGTAATCGCCGCCGCATCTCTAATAATACGTTCAGACGTTTTGTAGAGATCGAGCAAGATATTAACGGCAATCGCCCGTGTGATCAGCGGATCATTATTGAAACTCGCCCCCCGTTGCCGATCGTGGGTCAAATAGCGTCCTTTCACATAGGAATTAATAAAAAACAGACCACGCAGACGATGCCATAACGCCAGCGCAGGACGTGCCAGCGGCACATACAATTTAACCTTAAAGGCCGGAGAAGCCAGCACCAGCCCGCGAATTGCAGGTGCATAATCATGAATCCATGTGGCAACCAGCACTGCGCCGACGCTTTGCGCGATCACTACCACCTCTTCCAGTCCAACCTGGCTGTCGCTGGCAGCAAAACGGACAAATTCATCGACATCCCGCACTGAACGCGCAAGAGATGGGCTATAACCACGCGGCCCCGAACTTTTTCCATGCCCTCGGGCATCCCAGGCATAAAAAGCAGTATCTGGCATCGCCAGTTCATCAACGAGATGTTGTAGACGACCAGAATGTTCATGCCCGCGATGAAATAAGACGATGACCTTTTTCGCCCCGGGCTGTAAAGCGGGCCAGTGCCGATAAAACAACGCTGTATTATCACTGGTGGTAAAAAAATGTTCCCCAGGGATGCGTGAATTTTCCATTTTCTCTATTTTCCTTCAGTAACAGCAGTAGCGTATAAAATAAAAAAATACCGGAGCGGTGAAAATTAATGAGTCAATCCTGTCAAGGAGTCCGCCATGTCCTGGCAATAGTTTTCCGCTATCTTTAACACCAATATCTCGTTTGATGGCTGACATCACGACATCGCCGCAAAAACCACTAATACCAATTAACAAACCCGCTAATAATGCCTGTAATGTATTTAGCGGTGTCAGTAACGGTCCGATAATCAGTGACGCAATCATGATGGTGATGACGCCGCCCATCAGACCTTCCAATGTTTTTCCCGGGCTGACTTTAGGGACCAC
>OGJD01001654.1_pt1 | contig 12025 bp, 10 predicted proteins | sample 1571971 | NCBI WGS metagenome assembly OGJD01 (sample SAMEA2582117, study PRJEB24529) | metagenome | biome: Human gut stool | place: China | collected 2011
CGTAGAGCATAAGGAACCAAACAGCAATACGGAGAAGCAGGACTAACACGCCGTAGAGGGCGCTGTAGATGTTGCGGAAGGCGACGGCCACCGCCACAATGACCAGCAGATCCACCGCCAGAAGCAGCCGCCCCATGGGCAGCCAGGCCAGCTTCAGCTTGAGCAGGCGGGCAATGAGATCGGTGCCGCCGGTGGTGGCGCCCTGGAGAAACACCACGCCCAGGGAGCCGCCCATGATCACGCCTCCGAAGATGCACCCCAGAATGGGCTCCATAGGCTCAAAGGTGTGAAGCATGTGGAGAATGTCGATGAAAATGGAGGAGATGAACATGGAGTAAAGGGAGGACACCAGCAGGTGCCCGCCCAGCAGCTTCCACCCCAGCAGGAACAGGGGGATGTTCAGGATGATGACCACGGTGCCGATGGGGGCCCAGGGGAGGATGTGGTTGATGATCTGGCCCACGCCGGTGATGCCGCCGAAGCCGATCTGGTTGGGTTCATAGCACCAGTTGAAGCCCACGGCGTACACCGCGGACGCCAGGGTGATCCACAGATAGGGGAGGACATACTGCTTTGCGACACGATTCATAGCCGACACCTTCTTTATCTTATTCCAGTAACGTCATCTGCTCCTCGGCCCGGTCCTCCGGCCGGAGCAGCATGCCCGCGATGGGCAGGGAGCGGGCCCGGTAGCGGGCGGCGTTGACGATGGTGGTGTCCGCCAGGGGGCGGGCGTCGGCCACCTTGTACTTGGGCTTGAGGGTCATGACGTTGACCCCCTGGGTGGAGCGGGTGGTCTTGGGGGTGAGGGCGGCGGTGTGGAAGACCACCGCCCGACCCTCGGTGGAGGTCACCGCCATCTCCGTGTCCTCTGTCAGCAGGCAGGCCGCCGCCAGGGGGGACTTGTCGGAGTAAGCGCCCGTGAGCTTCTTGCGTCGGGTCTGGGTCTGATAGGCCGACAGGGCCACCCGGGCCACCTTGCCGTTTTCAAAGAAGAAGAACAGGTGCCCGGAGTAGTCGGCGGTGACACAGGCCCACACGAAGCCCTCGCCGGGATCCATGCCCAGCTTGGTGGGCAAAAAGTCGCCCAGCAGGCTGGCCTTGGAGTCGTCGAAGTCGCTCAGGCGGGCCTTGTAGCACTGCTGCCGGTCGGTAAAGACCAGCAGCTCGTCCCGGTTGGAGGCCTCCCACTGGAGCCAGGGGCCGTCCCCCTCCTTGTACTTCTGCTCCCCGCTCATGCGCAGGGACTGGGGGGTGATCTTCTTGAAGTAGCCCTCCCGGGAGCAGAACACGTGCACCGGGTAGTCCGGGGTCTCGTCCTCCGCGTCCTCCGCGGCGGCGGTCTGGTACTCATAGACGATCTCCGTCCGCCGGGGGACGGCGTACTTCTTCTGCACCGCCTGGAGCTCGGCCACGATGAGCTTTTTGATGCGGCCGGGGTTGTTCACGATGTCCTGGAGGTCGGCGATCTCCTCCTCCAGCCCGGCCACCTCCTCAATGCGCTTGAGGATGTACTCCTTGTTGATGTTGCGCAGCTTGATGTCGGCCACGTACTCGGCCTGCACGTCGTCGATGCCGAAGCCGATCATCAGGTTGGGCACCACCTGGTCGTCCTCTTCGGTCTCCCGGATGATTTTGATGGCACGGTCGATGTCCAGCAGGATCTTTTTCAGGCCGCGGAGCAGGTGCAGCTTGTCCTGCTTCTTCTTCATCACGAAGTAAGTGCGCCGCCGCACCCCCTCCATGCGCCAGCCCGTCCACTCGTCCAGAATCTCCCGCACCCCCATCACCCGGGGCATGCCCGCGATGAGGATGTTGAAGTTGCAGGAGAAGGAGTCCTGGAGGGTGGTGGAGCGGAAGAGCTTGGCCATCAGCTTGTCCGGATCGGTCCCCCGCTTGAGGTCGATGGTGATCTTGAGGCCGTTCAGATCGGTCTCGTCCCGCATGTCGGCGATCTCCCGGATCTTGCCCCCCTTCACCAGCTCGGCCACCTTGTCCATGATGGCCTCCACCGTGGTGGTGTAGGGGATCTCGTAGATCTCGATGAGGTTTTCGCCCTTGAGGTAGCGCCACTTGGCCCGCACCTGGAAGGAGCCGCGGCCCGTCTCATAGATCTGCCGAAGGGCCCCCTCGTCGTAGAGCAGCTCGCCGCCGGTGGGGAAGTCGGGGGCCTTCAGGTGGTCCAGCAGGTTCACCTGGGGGTTCTTCAGAAAGGCCACCGTGGCGTCGCACACCTCGCCCAGGTTGAAGCCGCACAGGTTGGAGGCCATGCCCACGGCGATGCCCTGGTTGGCGCTCACCAGCACGTTGGGGAAGGTGGTGGGCAGCAGGGAGGGCTCCTGCATGGAGCCGTCGTAGTTGTCCACAAAGTCCACCGTGTCCTGGTCGATGTCGCGGAACAGCTCGGCGCAGATGGGGTCCAGCCGCACCTCGGTGTACCGGCTGGCCGCCCAGGCCATGTCCCGGGAGTACACCTTGCCGAAGTTGCCCTTGGAGTCCACCAGGGGGTGGAGCAGGGCCCCGTAACCCCGGCTGAGGCGCACCATGGTGTCGTAGATGGCCGCGTCGCCGTGGGGGTTGAGCTTCATGGTCTGGCCCACCACGTTGGCGCTCTTGGTGCGGGCGCCCCCCAGCAGGTGCATCTGGTACATGGTGTAAAGCAGCTTGCGGTGGGAGGGCTTGAACCCGTCGATCTCCGGGATGGCCCGGGAGACGATGACGCTCATCGCGTAGGGCATGTAGTTGATCTCCAGCGTCTCGGTGATGGGCTGTTCCAGCACCTCGGGCCGCAGGCCCATGACGTTGGGGTTGGTTACCTTCTTTGCCCCCTCCTCGGGGGCCTTCTTTTTGGGCATTGGTATCAGTCCTTATTCAGAATCCAGTTCAGAGGATTGTTGGCGATAGATTGGCGGGTTTCGGCCGGATCGGCATCCTTTCGGATGATAGGGCCGAGCCGGACTGCCACAGGCATTTCCGGCCGCTCCGACGGCTGACCGCGGCCTTGAACTGCTGCACGGCCCGGGAAACGGGCTGCTTGGAACGGTCAGCCGCCCTATATAGCGGCCGTATGCCCGGTCAGGAGATGTCCGCCAGCTCCAGATACTTGTAGCCGTTCTCAGCGATGTGGTCCTTCCGGCCCTGAAGGTTGTCCCCCAGCAGCAGGTCAAAGACGGCGGCGGTGCGCTCCACGTCCTCGGGCATGACCTTGATGAGCCGCCGTGTCTCCGGGTTCATGGTGGTGAGCCACATCATGTCCGGCTCGTTCTCGCCCAGGCCCTTGGAGCGGTTGATGGAGCACTTCCTGCCCGCCAGTTCGCCGCTCACGATCTCGTTCTTCTCCGCGTCGGAGTAGGCGAACCAGGTCTTGTCCTTGTAGGTGATCTCATAAAGGGGGGACTCGGCGATATAGACGTAGCCCCGCTGGATGAGGGTGGGGGTGAGGCGGTAGAGCATGGTGAGAATGAGGGTGCGGATCTGGAAGCCGTCCACGTCGGCATCGGTGCAGATGACCACCTTGTTCCACCGCAGGTTCATCAGATCGAAGGCGGCCATGTCCTTGGCGTGCTTGTCGTGCACCTCCACGCCGCAACCCAGCACCTTCAGCAGGTCGGTGATGATCTCGCTCTTGAAGATCTTGGCGTAGTCGGCCTTCAGGCAGTTGAGGATTTTACCCCGAACGGGCATGATGCCCTGGAACTCCGCGTCCCGGGAGAGCTTGACGCTGCCCAGGGCCGAGTCGCCCTCCACGATGTAGAGCTCCCGGCGGGTGGTGTCCTTCGTCCGGCAGTCCACAAACTTCTGTACCCGGTTGGCGATGTCCACACTGCCCGAGAGCTTCTTTTTGATGTTCAGCCGGGTGCGCTCGGCGTTCTCCCGGCTGCGCTTGTTGATGAGCACCTGCTCGGCGATCTTTCCCGCATCCAGGGGATTCTCAATGAAGTAGACCTCCAACTGGGCCCGCAGAAACTCGGTCATGGCCTCCTGGACAAACTTGTTGTTGATGGCCTTCTTGGTCTGGTTCTCGTAGGAGGTCTGGGTGGAGAAGTTGTTGCTCACCAGCACCAGGCAGTCCTCCACGTCGGCCCAGGTGATCTTGCTCTCGCTCTTCTGGTATTTGCCCTGGGCCTTGAGGTAGGCGTCGATGCCATTCACGAAGGCGGACTTCACCGCCTTCTCCGGGGAACCGCCGTGCTCCAGCCAGGAGGAGTTGTGGTAGTGCTCGATAATCTGCACCGTGTTGGAGAAGCAGAAGGAGACGGAGAGCTTCACCTTGTACTCGGGCTTGTCCGCCCGGTCCCGGCCCCGCCGCTCGGTCTGCCAGAACACGGGCAGGGTGAGGGAGTTCTCCCCCGCCAGCTCCTTCACATAGTCCTCAATGCCGTTTTCGTACTGGAAGTCGGTGGTCTCGAACTTCCCCCCCACCTGGTTGCGGAAGCGGAAGGTGACCCCGGCGTTGACCACCGCCTGGCGCTTGAGCACGTCGGTGTAGTACTCCACGGGGATATTGATGTCGGTAAACACATCCAGATCCGGCTTCCAGCGGAAGCGGGAGCCGGTCTTTTTGCCGGAGTAGGGCTCCTTTTTCAGGCCGCCCACGTTCTCGCCCTTCTCGAAGTGGAGGGTGTACTCAAAGCCGTCCCGGTGGATCACCGCGTCAAAGTACGCGCTGGCGTACTGGGTGGCGCAGGAGCCCAGGCCGTTGAGGCCCAGGGAGTACTCGTAGTTATCGCCGTCGTTGTTGTTGTACTTGCCGCCGGCGTACAGCTCGCAGAACACCAGCTCCCAGTTGAACTTCTGCTCCTTCTCGTTCCAGTCCACCGGGCAGCCCCGGCCGAAGTCCTCCACCTCGATGGAGTGATCCTCATACCGGGTGACGGTGATCAGGGAGCCGTGGCCCTCCCGGGCCTCGTCGATGGCGTTGGACAGGATCTCAAAGACCGCGTGCTCACAGCCCTCCAGCCCGTCGGAGCCGAAGATCACCGCCGGGCGCTTGCGTACCCGGTCGGCCCCCTTCAGGGAGGAAATGGAGTCGTTTCCGTAATTTTTGGGGGAATTGCTTTTCGCCATGGGCCTCTCCTCGCTCGTTCCAAAATCAGAAAATTACATCTTATTATATTACTCCAAACCGGCCCAAAGTGTCAAGAAAACGCGAAAGGCCGCCGGACATTGTCCGGCGGCCTTTCTGCGCCTGACCCCGCTTCGTCGCGGGGCGGGCGGCTTTGTTTGGACAGCTTGCGCTTCCTTTCGCCTTTCGCCAGAGGGTGAGCTCACCCGGCACCGGCTTAAAAGGAGATGCAAGGAGGAACAGGCCTCTTTCCTGTCCGGGCATAGTATGTGCACAGGACGGAGCGCCATACGCGGAAAATTTTGGTTTAGGCTCCGGCATATTTGTCCAGACTGGACATACCATGAGATGGGAAACCAAAAACAAAGGAGGCGCCGTTATGGCGGAGGAGGCCAGAGTGTTTTTCCTGCGGAAAAGACGGGAGCGGGCGGAGGATACCGAGCGGCGGGCGCTGTTGGAGGGGCTGGGACAGACCCGCAGCCTCATTGCCCAGGCCTATGCGGGCTTTAACGCCGCCAAGGACCCGGATCTGATCGAGTCCTATGTCTTTGAGATCAATGCCCTCCAGGCCCGGTACTCCTACCTGCTGCGGCGGGTCAAGGAGCTGGACGGGGAGGCGCAGGCGCAGCCGGGATAACTGCGGGGGGAACCCGCCGCCAAGGGACTGGCAGAGGAAAGCTGGGAGGGGATGGCGGTGGAAACCTTGCTCAATGCCCTGCCCTGGATTGTGGGCGGGTTGATCCTGATTTTGCTGTTGGCGGCCCTGCGGCGGCCGCTGGAGTGGCTGGTGCGTCTGGCCGCGCGGACGGGCGTGGGCCTGGCCGCCCTGTGGGCGCTGAGCGGTGTGGGCGGCCTGGTGGGCCTCCACCTGGGGGTCAATCTGGTCAACGCTCTGGTGCTCGGCGTGCTGGGCGTGCCCGGCTTTGGGCTCCTGTTGATGCTTAACTGGGCGCTGGCGGTGTGAATGCAGAAGAGGGGCGGGCGCTGCGGCGCCCGCCTGGGGTTGCCATTAAGCCTTTCTGCCGAGGTGTTCGGAGGGAAGAATAGTGTGAAAGGGAACCGTCAGGGTTCCCTGGAGGTGAATTGGCCGCAGGCCAAGAGAGGCCGGCCTGGGCCGTTCGCGTTGGATCAAACGACTTTTTGAAACTTTTTTAGAGTTTCAAAAAGTCCAGCAGCCTGTCGAAAATACCTTTTCGACAGGCTGGGGCGGGCGCTGCGGCGCCCGCCCCTCTTTCGCTGTGCGCCCGGCTGTGGGGGCGTTTTTGCAGGGCGGCGGGCGTTTTATTCAGCGGTTGTTCACACATTTGTAAAATCCATGTCGTAGAATGGGGACAGCCTAACAAGATTGGGAGTGAATGCCTTGAAAAAGCGATGGACGGCGCTGGCCTGTACCCTGTGTCTGTGTGCCAGCCTGACCCTGCCCGCGGCAGCCGCGGGCGGGTATACAGATGTGCCCGGCGGGGCGTGGTATGAGGCGGCGGTCAATGAGGTGACCGAAAAGGGCTATATGACCGGCGTGAGCGAGAGTCAGTTTGCCCCTACCGCCAACGTAACCCGGGCCACGGTAGTGACCGTGCTGTGGCGGATGGAGGGCTCGCCGGCCCCCACGGCCACCGTCTCCTTTGGGGACGTGTCCCCTGAGGCGTGGTATGCCCAGCCGGTGGCCTGGGCCAAGGAGAACGGAATTGCCAACGGCGACAGCCGGGGGGACTTCAAGCCGGATCAATCCGTCACACGCCAGGAGCTGGCGGCCTTCCTCACCCGCTTTGACCAATACCGGGGCGTACCGCTGGCCGAGGGCTCCCTCAACCTGTACTCCGACGCCAACATGACCGGCGTCTGGGCGGTGGAGAGCATGCGCCACGCGGTGGGCATGGGCTGGCTGGAGGGGGACGGCGGCAGGCTGCTGCCCGGCGGCGTGGCTACCCGCGCCCAACTGGCCGTGATTCTCCAGCGCCTTACCACCCAGGCCATGGGCTGAGGCGGTTCTGTGGATGCGCGTAACAGGAGGGAGCATTGACCGATGGAACAGCCCAATATTTTCATGTCCTATCTGCGGGTGACACAGCACATGTCCCAGCAGTTCCGCAGCCACTTCGGCCGGCTGGACCTGACCTTTCCCCAGGCCCTGGTGCTCACGGTGCTGGGGGAGGATGGGCCGGTACCCATCAGCGCCCTGGCCGAGCGCACCGGAAGCGCCAACAGCACGGTGTCGGGCATTGTGGACCGGCTGGAAAAGCTGGGGCTGGCCAGACGACAGCGCAGCGAGACGGACCGGCGGGTGATCTATGTCTGCGCCACGGAGAAATACAACGCCCTGCGGGCCAAGGCGGCCACCGACGTGAGCGGATATTTCAGCTCCCTGCTCAGCGGCATGAGCCAGGAGGACCGGGCCATGATCGCCGCCGCTTTCCAGAAGCTGGACGACGCGCTGCTTCAGGCTGGGACAGAGCAGTCCGGACCGTGATAGAACGGGCAAAAAACGGCCAAGCTATTCAGGCGTGGCCGGGTGAATGCCGCGAAGAGGGGGGACGCCGGTGAGGCGCAACGGATACGATTCCTACCACGGACGCAGCCGCGTCCGCACCTTTTTGAAAGTGCTGATTGTCCTGCTGCTGGTCGTGCTGGCGGTGGCGGTGGGTGCTCTGCTGTGGCTCGAGCCCTACATCGACTACTCTGCCAACGGCATTAAAATCAATCTGCCCTTTTTCCAGCAGAAGGAGCCGGCGCCTGCTACGGGCGCCCCGGTGGTGGTGACCACGCCGGAGCCCACACCCACACCGGAACCGGAGGAGGACTTCCGGGGGATTCTGCTGCCCAATTCCGCCCTCTATGACGGCACCGCCGCCCAGCAGGTGGAGGCGGCCGGCGCCACCGCCGCTCTCTTTGACATGAAGGCGGACGACGGCAGCCTGGGCTATATCTCCGGGCTGGCCCTGGCCATCCAGGCGGAGGCATCCGCCGCCGACCCGGCCCTCAACGCGGCCATCCAGCTCCTCAACGGCGGAGAGGTGTATACCGTGGCCCGGGTGTCCTGCTTCCGGGACAACCTTGTGCCCCGCAGCGACATGTCTCTGGCCATCCACACCAACGCGGGCAACTGGCGGGACAGCGGCGATACCCGCTGGCTCAGCCCGGCCAATGAGAGCGCCCGCCAATATGTGGTGGGCGTGTGCCGGGAGTTGGCGGCCCTGGGCTTTGATGAGATCCTGCTGGACAACTGGGCCTTCCCCACCGACGGGGAACTGGGCTGGATTAAGGCCGATGCCAACTATCCCGCTGACGGCCGGACCGCCGCGCTGGAGGTCTTTCTCGAGGAGGTGCGCGCCGGACTGGCGGAGTTCCCGGAGGTAAAGGTGTCCCTGGTGACCACCGCCTCCGCCGCCGCAGGCGGGGCGGTGGAGAGCGACCAGACCGCCGCTCTGCTGGAGCGCGCCGACCGCGTATTGGTGCGCCTGGGGGAGGGGGAGACCCTGCCCCGGCTGAACCAGACCCCGGTGGTGCCCGTGCTGGAGCAGGCGGGGCAGGCCCGGGAGGACTGGGCCGTGCTGACCATGACAGGCGAATAATGCCCAAAAGCGGACGCATAGCCCTATGCGTCCGCTTTTTTCGTCGGTTCCCAGCGGAAGAGGCAGAAGGAAAATGAATTATGTTAAAAAGTAAACTTATAATTTTAAACTTGAAATTCTCTCCGATTTGAAGTATCATTCATATATCATCGGGAAAATTTGTTTCGGGCGACCCGGATGATAGAGAAAGGCGGTGAGAGCATGTCTCTGGAAGCAATGAAGCAGGTGACCGAGGCCGAGGAGGCCAACCGGGCCCGCAGGGCGGAGGCCCAGGCGGAGGCCAAACGGCTGGTGGCCGAGGCGGAACGGGCGGGGAAGGCCCGCTTGGCGGAGGCCCGCGCCCAGGCAGAGGCCCAGGCGAGGGAGCTGATGCGGCAGGCTGAGGCCAAGGCGGCCGAACACGCGTCGGAGGGGATGGCCCAGACCCGGAAATCCTGCGACGCCCTGCGGGCCCAGGCGGAGGCCCGCCTGGCGGACGCCGCTGAGAGCATCGTGAGAAGGGTAGTGAAAACGAATGTCCATTGTTAAAATGAAGCGGCTGCGGCTTATCGGCATGCAGGCCGAGCGGGAGAGCCTGCTGCGGCTGCTTCAGCACATGGGCTGTGTGGAGATTGACGAGCCGCCCCATCTGGGGGACGACCCGGAGTGGGCTGCCCTGACGCGGCCGGACCCCGGGGCGCTGAACGCGGCCCGGGACGCGCGGTCCCGTGTGGAGGGGGCGCTCAGGACCTTAAAAAAATACGGCCCCAAGCAGAAGGGCGGGCTGCTCAAGCCCCGGCCGGTGGTCACAGAGGGGGAGCTCTTTGACGACGCGGCTTATGAGGCCGGCCTGGCGGATGCCGGGCGGCTGGGGGAGCTGGAGCGGCGGATCACCGCCCTCTATGCCGAGCAGAACAAGCTGCGCACCCAGCGGCTGGCTCTGGCGCCTTGGCTGGCGCTGGACATCCCGCTGGAGACGGCCTCTACCCCGGAGGTGGCGGTGTCCTTCGGCACCGTGGCCGCCTCCGCCGATCTGGATGCGCTGGAGCGGGAGCTGGCGGAGAAAAGCGAGCTGACCCAGGTGCTCCGGGCCGGGGCGGACACGCAGCTGCAATACCTGGTGTTCCTCTGCCACCGCAGCGCGGAGGAGGCCTGCCAGGAGGTGCTCAAGGAGTACGGCTTCTCCCGGGCGGCCCTGCGGGGCTGGACCGGAACGGCGGCCGAGAACGACAAACGGCTGGAGGCCGGGCAGGCGGAGGCCGCCCGTACACTGGAGGAGGCCATTGCCGCGGTGGCCGGCTTCGCCCCCAGGCGGGCGGCGCTGGAGCTGTGCCTGGACCGGGCGGTCCAGGAGATCGCCCGGGAGGAGGCCAAGAGCCGCCTGCTGGACTCCGGGACGGCCTTCTACCTGGACGGGTGGGTGCCCGTGCCCGAGGAGGAGAAGCTGCTGCGGAAGCTGGGGGAGTTCACCTGCTGCTGGGAGACGTCCGACCCGGCGCCGGAGGACTACCCGGTGGTGCCCGTCAAGCTTAAGAGCAACGCCATCACCGAGCCGCTGACCACCATCACGGAGATGTACTCCCTGCCCGCCTACGACGGGGTGGATCCCAACGGCCTGATGGCCCCGTTCTATATCTTCTTCTTCGGCTTCATGTTTGCGGATCTGGGCTACGGCCTGCTTCTGGCGGGCGCCTGCCTGTTCATCCAGCATAAGGTGCGGCCCAAGGGCGGCTTCGGCCAGCTCATCCGGCTGATGACCATGTGCGGCGTCTCGTCGGCGGTGATCGGGCTGCTGACCGGCGGATTTTTCTCCGACTTTCTGGTGCAGTTCACCGGCATGCTGGGCCTGCCCCAGCCGGCCGTCCCCTTCCTCTCTGTGCCGGAAGGCAGCGGCCTGCCCGCCCCTCTGCTCAACGTGATGGAGGACCCCATGACCGTGCTGGTCTTTGCCCTGGCGGTGGGCTTCGTACAGATCGTGGTGGGCATGGCGGTCAAGTTCTGGATGCTCTGCCGGGACGGCCAGGTGTGGGATGCCGTGTGGGACGTCGGCACCTGGTGGGTGATCTTTGCGGGCATCGGGCTGTTTGCCCTGAACCTGACCGGCGTTTCCTCCGTGGGCAGCGTGGCCGGCATCCCTGTGGTGCTGGTGCTGGGCTGCCTGATGCTGCTGGCCCAGGGCCGCAGCGCCAAGGGCTTCGGCAAGGTGACGGCGGTGATCGGCGCGGTCTACAACGGCGTGACGGGGTACTTTGGGGACATCCTCTCCTACTCCCGCCTGATGGTCATGATGCTGGCCGGCTCGGTGATCGGGCAGGTGTTCAACATCCTGGGCGCCATGCCCGGCGGCGGCCTGCCCCCGGCGGTGGGTATTCCCATCTTCTTCGTGATTTTTATTGTGGGCCACGCCTTCAACATCGGCCTGAACGTGATCGGCACCTACGTGCACACGTCCCGCCTGCAATATCTGGAGTTCTTCAAGCAGTTCTACAAGGAGGGCGGACGCCCCTGGCGGCCCCTGAACATTGCGACCAAGTTTGTCGATATTAAGGAGGAACAGTAACATGACGATCGGTGAATTTCTGACCCAGTACGCGGGTGCGTTCTTTGGCTTCCTGGGCGCGGCGCTGGCCGCCGGCCTGGCCTGTGTGGGCTCCGCCAAGGGCACCGGCATCGCCGGTGAGGCGGGCGCCGGCCTGCTGGCCGAGGACCCCTCCCAGTTCTCCAAGTGTATGATCCTGCAGGTTATCCCCGGCACCCAGGGCCTGTACGGGCTGGTCATCGGCTTTTTGGCCCTGATGAAAATGGGCCTGTTCGACGGCACCGTGGCCGAGCTGTCCATCGCCAACGGCCTGCTGATTCTGGCCGCCTGCCTGCCCATGGCCATCGGCGGCCTGCTCTCCGGCATCGCCCAGGGCCGGGTGGCCGCCGCTTCGGTCAACATTGTGGCCAAGAACCCCAACGACTGGTCCAAGGGCATGGTACTGTGTATCATCGTGGAGTTCTACGCCATCCTGTCCCTGCTCATCTCCTTCCTGATGATCATGTTCGGCTTCTGAGCGGAGGCGGCTATGGACGGAATTGAGAAAATCACCGGGCGCATTGCGGCCGACACCGAGGCGGAGATCGCCGCCATCCGGGCCGAGGCCCGGCGGCAGGCCGACGAGATCACCGCCCGCTATGAGGCTCAGGCCCGGCGGGAGGCGGAGGAGATCGCGGCCCGCGGCCGCCGCAGTGCGGAGGAGCGCCAGGCGCGGCTTGCCAGCGTGGCTCAGTTGGACGCCCGCAAGCTGGAGCTGGCCGCCAAGCAGGAGATGCTGGCCAAGGCCTACGACAGGGCCATGGAGCGGCTGACAAGCCTGCCGGACGGGGAATACGTAGGGCTGCTGGCGGGGCTGGCGGCGGAGGCGTCGTC
>OGJD01001661.1_pt1 | contig 11968 bp, 10 predicted proteins | sample 1571971 | NCBI WGS metagenome assembly OGJD01 (sample SAMEA2582117, study PRJEB24529) | metagenome | biome: Human gut stool | place: China | collected 2011
TAGGCACTTTACGGCACTCTATGAACTAAGACAAAAGCTACGCTGTAATAACAAGCGTTGAGTGCTAATTATTTTGTGAAGAATTTGTTAACGCTACGAGCCATCGCTGATAGTACAATAGAATTATCAAATAGAAAGCAGGAAATCTGATATGACGATTGGTGATAAAATAAAAAAAATCCGGACATTCCGGAATATGACACAGGCAGAACTCGGTGCAGCTCTCGGCTGGGGCGATAAAGGTGCAAATCGCCTTGCTCAATACGAAACCAACTACCGGGTTCCCCGTAAAGATCTGGTTACTGAAATGGCTAAAATTCTCGATGTGAACCCAATTGCTCTGTATGAACCAACTATAATGAATGCCGAAGAATTAATGGAAACACTTTTTTGGATTGATGAATTTAATCCCGGTATGATCAAACTATTTCAATTAGAGACTTATCCCGGTGAAAAATGCAATTCCAGTGAAGATACCGCCGTCCGCTATCATGACTCTGACGACTGGCCAGTCCATCCACCTGTTGGCATGTGGTTTAATTATGGGGTTCTCAATGATTTTTTGAAAGAATGGACTCTTAGAAAAGAAGAACTGAAATCTGGCGTGATTACCAGAGATGAATATTTTGAGTGGAAAATCAACTGGCCACAAACTTGTGATGATTGTGGAAAACGTGAACCTTCAAAGCAATGGCGATGCTCAAACGAATAGAATTTAGCGAAACTTAGCAAAACTTAAATTTATTATATTTTTTCTCTTTAACTAATAGAAAAGGCACTGAAAATCCAATATTTCTACGGTTTTCAGTGCCTTTTTTGCATTGTCCATTCAGAAAAATTAATTGTCTAAATAGAAATATATAAACAACCCTATAGGTTCTCTCTTGCCAGACATATTTCTTTCAGCGCTTCCCCAATATCTCCATCTACCCCGATCGACTTTCCGGCAATTGCTGAAGGAATATAGACTTCTCCTTTATTGAAGGTGATATAAACTGCTTCAGGTTCAGAAGCAGCAAGGCTCATGAAAGGCTCTTTGATCATACGGTTTCGCCATCCCACGCCCAATTCCAGGATTGCTAGTCTTTTACCATGATATTTCTTAATAAAGTTCTGATAGTCTTGCATTTTCTTTTGGAACTGTTCGGTCTGAAAGAATGCATTGCTGTTTGCCATATTGACCGTAACTGGCCCTCCACAGCAGGAACAGCAGGGGACCAGTTCTGAGGGGATCTGTCCGTTTTTTTCAGCTTTCGCCATTTTGAGAATTTCATTCTGGTTTTCGTAAGGATCTGTTCCGCATCCATTCTGGCACCGGGACTGGGTGAGACGGCCTTCCATCTCAAAGACTTTATCCCTGTCAAATCCTACAGGCACGAAATGGTCCTCGCCATTGGAGGTCACAATAAAATAATCTTTGGAACCAACCAGACGATACAGATCCTCCATTACAGGACCGGGCTGTTCCAGATAACATTTCCGGCTGATCAGTCTGCTGAAAAATGCCCATTTAGATTCTTCTGTAGGATACTGAAAGAATAATCCCTGCAGTATGTTTCTGATCCCGTATCTGCTGCGGAAATCTCCGAAATCTTTCTGAAACCAGTGATCATCTGCAAAAATATTGTATCCTTCTGAAATAGATAATCCGTTACTGGCGCCGATGAGAAGAGCGTCTGCTTCCTGGATAGCTTTATAAATATTTCTGAAGTTTTCTTCCATAATGTTATTTCTCCTTTTCCAACTGTATCCGAAGTTCTTTTAATATATCTGCCAGATTGCCTTGCAGGTAAAGACTTCTCCCTTTTTTAAATGTTCCGGAGCAGAAGAGGCTTCCTGGTTCAGACAGACGTAAAACACCTGGCTGTTACGGGCCGTCATGTCCCAGAAAGGCAGTCTGATCACCCCCGGTGTCATCTCTCTAATCTTTTCCGGCAAGTACAGCCTTAAGAGCCAGATATAGCTGACCTGTAGGCAGATGCCACATACTGTAAATATATTTTGTATAGTAGGCCCATTGCTGTTCCAGGGATGTCTTTGTGACTATGCTTCTCCATGCTCCTTGTTTTCCTCTTTCTTTACCCTCACTGCCTCCTGCAGCACCAGGGCAATGTCTTCTTTGATAGCCAGCCCCTTCTGTTCTATTTCTCTGGGAAGAATGGCGTCCTTTGGATTAATGGTAATGTAAAACGCCTTAGGCAGGGAGTATGTGAGATTCCAGAAAGGTTCCTGGATAAACATAGGGGTCATTCGTCCTACGCCCAACTCCAGAAAAAGGATCTTCTTCTCTTTATTCTTTTCCAGAAATTCGTTGATCTTCCGGTATTCGTCTTTATACTTGGCACCTTCCAGAAATGTATATCCCCGTACCCAGGGCTCCATCTGGGCTCCGCATTTTGGACAGCGGGGGATCATTTTGGCGGGGATACACAGATTCTCGTCAATAGCTGCATTCATGGCATAGACCATATCCTTGTTGTAATAAATCTGGTCATGACATCGGCGACTGCACTGATAATAGCGGGAATCACCCTGGATGGCGCTTAATTTTTCTTCGGACACCACACGGGTAAACTGGAAGTCCTGATTGGTGGTCATAATATGATAGTTTTTACCCTCAAGGAGTTCCATGAGATCGTAGTAAGGCTGTCCTGTAGGACACTCATATTCCATATAGCCCATACGTACAAGAAATGCCCAATGAGCTTCCGGGGAAGGATAATGATAGTAAAATCCGTTAAAGGCTCCGGTAAATCCATATTTTTTATGGAAATCCCCCAGATATTTCTGAAATATCGCATCATTCTGATAGAAAAAATTATAGCCACAGGAAGCGGACATGCCGGCTGCTGCTCCTACCAGAATGGCTTCAGCAGAATTAAGTTTATCTAATAAGGTCCGGGCATTTTTTTGATATGCATTTTCAAAAACATTATTTTTCATTGGCTGCATAGTTGACTTTCCTTTCTTTTATTGTTATTATTAAAATTACATCAAAATTGTACCATGTTAAAATATAAATTACAAGAAGAAAAAGAGCATCTGACCAGTGCCCAGATTGCAAAAAGTGTAAAAACAAATCCTGCCTATATCCGGCAGCTGATGGCCGTGCTGAAAAATGCAAGCCTTATCTCCAATACCCAAGGCCAGGCAAACGCCTGTCTTACCAAACCTGCAGATGAAATTACTATGCTGGATATATACCGGGCAGTGGAGGGAGAAAAGCCTTTGCTTCATCTTGATATTGATACCAACCCAGAGTGTGGAGTATACTGATAATAATAAAGAGACTGTAACATTCATGGAAAACTATGAGTTGTTTCAGTCTCTTGAGGCACCTCTTTTACATCTCAACTTATTCAATCATTTTTTGCGCCGCCCTGTATTTTCCGATCCCCGTACTTCTTCATGATAGAAATAGTCCACGATTACAGGATGGCCTGGCTCTGCGCGGCCATAAGGCAGTTCGTTGTCTACAAAAGGACAGTCGTATTTTTGGGACATCTGTGCTGCCTGGTTTTCCAATGCCCGAAAATAGCTTCGATCTCCCTTGCGATAGATTTCATCATACAGGGTAACAAGGTGGGGATAACATTTCTGAATATAATCCAGGATCTCCTGTTTGAAACCACCGCGGAGATTTAGATTTTCTAACCATACCAGGTCACACTGATCTTTCACACGTTCAAAAATCTTTTCAAAATCTGTGATGCCCGGAAATACTGGGGAAATGAAACAAACCGTGCGTATTCCGGCTTCGTATACCTGCTTCATTGCCTCAAGTCTGCGGCTGATGCTGACAGCTTGATCCATGTCTGCCTGAAATTTTTCATCTAATGTGTTGATCGACCATGAGACAGTGACTTTTCCCATTTCTTTTAGCAAGTCAATATCCCGGAGTACAAGATCCGATTTCGTACAGATAAGGATTTCTGCACCGCTATTTTTTAACTGTTCTAAAATCCTGCGGGTATTTCTTATCTCCTTTTCCTGGGGCAGATACCCATCTGTCACGGAACCAATCACTACCCGTTGGCCTTTATATTTTCTCGGGTTTTTAATTGCCGGCCAGTGTTTTATATCCAGAAATGTTCCCCACGATTCGGTATGCCCGGTGAACCGTTTCATAAAAGAGGCATAGCAGTATTTGCAGCCGTGGGTACATCCTACATAAGGATTGACAGAATATCCCCCTACCGGAAGACTGGATTTAGTCATGATATTTTTTGTTTCTATATCCCGGATCAGAATATTCTTTTCCATTATTTTTTCCATGCGTTCTGTTCCTCCAAAACCCGGATAAATGCCGAGGGCAGATCCTGGATCATTTGATTATCTCCCATAACGGGAAGTAGATCCTCTTTCATAAACACCGGTTTTGAATCATCTACAATCAGAATTTTTTGTCTTTTATTCATATTTTTTTACCTTTATCCTTGTTGATTTTATGATGTTCCAAATCATATCCGATTGACTACCAGTTTCTAACATCTTGCTATTTTCTTCTATTCAGCCTTCCCCTCTGGGAAAATAATTTTAAACACAAAGAAAAAAATCACCATGGAAACTCCACCTGTAATAATTGTCACAAGCATGTTATAGACTGCCGGTGCCACATATGCAGATGCAACTGGCATCCACAGATTATTAAATCCATTACAAATCAGTGAAATTACCACCCATGCAACAAAATACCAGATTGCCTGATATACAGGATTTCCACGGCTTTTAAAAGTAATATTTCTCTGAAGTGGAAAATTGATACACTGTGCAAGAAATGACCCCAATTCATAACTGATAAAATAGCCAAGTCCACCACCGATCAATATATTCCCCGTTGCATCACGCAATACATTATACCCCAGCAAACTCCATGTAAATTTTACTCCAAACAGATTCATGGAAACCTTTGGCCACATAAATTCTGTACCAGCCAGACCAATTCCCAAAATCCCTGGTAAAAATGTAAATACAAGATACTGGAATACTGTCACGCCCATACTGAATATAACAAAATAGAATATCTGATAAAGCCATTTTGCAATAGCAGAATGTTTCTCTTCAAAACATTTCCATATATTTTTTATACGATTCATCTGCACTTCCCTCCGGCTTCTTTTAATAATTTTTCATATTTCTTATTATTTCTTCTGTTTCTGAAATATCCGCCAACTACTTTTTTTACTCCAAGCATAAAGTGACCATTCACAGCATCGACAATTCCATATACCATTTCCATACTGACTGCCCCGCCGGTCATCTTGGCAATCCCCCGGAACGGCATATTGTAAATAAAAAGAATATTCAGATCTGGCTTTCCCTGTGCCTCACTCTTCTTTTTCATTTTTGTGAGACATCTATATATCAGTCTTGCAAGTCGGCTTTTTGCATAATACATCTGACAGATTGCATCATTGATTTCCAGGTTTCCACTCCATCTCCCGTTCGGTATCTCATGGCCAAGAAGTTCACGAAATTCCTCATCTGATATTTTCTGCACAATTCCTGTATAATAATAAGGCATTTTTGCCGGATTATACGGATACCCTTTACTATTTCCTGTTCTCTCAGTCGTACCTGTTAAACGAATATCTGCAACACTGGCTCCTACCATAATCTGATAAGTTCCTGTTTCTATTTCCCACTGTCCCGTTTTTATATTCCAATAACGGAATGTCTTATCATCAAACGGAATCCTGAGCTGTCTGCTTTCTCCTGCCTTTAGATAAACTTTTGCAAAACCTTTCAGTTCTTTTTCCGGTCGGAATACGATTGCATTAGGAAGTCCTACATACATCTGAACAACCTCAGCTCCGTCTCTGTCACCTGTATTGGTAACCGAAACTTTGATTCCATCCTCTTCTATGATAAGATCAGAATATGTAAATTCCGTATAGGAAAGCCCAAAGCCAAATGGATATTGCACCCGGACTTTTGAAGTATCATAATAGCGATATCCCACATAAACACTCTCGCGGTATTCCGATGTTTTCTCATTGCTTGGATAATATCGGAATGCCGGTGTCTGTTCATAAGATATGGGATATGTTTCTGCCAGTCTTCCTGATGGGTTCACCTTTCCGGTCAGAATATCCAATGTTGCAGAAGCGCCTGCCTGTCCATTCAGATAGCCATGCAAAATCGCTTTGCAGCAGGTGTGCCATGGCATTTCTATCGCTGATCCAGCACTCAGTATTCCAATAATATTTTCATTCACTTTACTGATATCCTGCAGAAGATCGATCTGGTCCTGCGGAATACGCATATGGGTTCTGTCCAGTCCTTCTGATTCACTGATTTCATCAAGACCAAAGCAGAAAATCACAATATCCGCGTTCATAGACAAATTTAGTGCAAACTTTCTATCATTCTCATCTACATCTCCATTTCTCTGATAGCCTCTTGTCATCCCCAGAATATTCAGATCATATTGTTGCAAAATCGATGACATATCTTCTACTTTTGTTGGATTGACCATAGAAGATCCTGCCCCCTGATATCTGGGTGAAAAAGCAAAATCTCCAATAACAGCGATGGATTTTTTTGTATCCAGCGGAAGAATCTGTTTTTCATTTTTCAGAAGAATCATGCTTTCTGCTGCTGCTTTCCTTGCCAGTTGATGATGTTCATTTCTGTCAAAGTTTTTATCTGAAAGCTTCTTCCCTGATGTCAGTTCCATCACTGCATCCACCAGTTCTCCAACTCTTTCATCCAAATCTGCTTCCTTCAGCTTTCCATTTTGGACAGCAGCAATCACTTCTCTTGCAGAATCGTACCCACAGGACGGCATCTCCAGATTTGAGCCGGCAGCAACACCTTTCACATGGTCATTGCTTCCGCCCCAGTCTGTTACTACAATTCCATCAAATCCCCATTCTTTGCGCAAGATATCTGTCAAAAGATGTTTGTCCTCATTAGCATAAATCCCATTAATCTGGTTGTAACTGCTCATGATTGCTTTTGCGTGTCCTTCTTTAACAGCTATCTCAAAACCGGTCAGATAAATTTCTCTTAATGTCCGTTCGTCAACAACTGCGTCCATTGCCATTCTCCGAAGTTCCTGACTGTTAACCGCCAGATGCTTCGGGCAGGCATAAACGCCTTTACTCTGTATTCCACGAATATATGACGCTGCCATCTTCCCGGAAAGATATGGATCTTCTGAAAAATATTCAAAATTTCTTCCACATAATGGGCTTCTTTTAATATTTAATCCCGGACCAAGCAGGATATTTACATCCATACTTGCTGCTTCCTCTCCAAGAGCCTGTCCAATCTCTTCCCCCAGATCCTGATTCCAGCTGTTTGCAATCGTCGCTGCTGTGGGAAAACAAGTTGCATTCAAGGATGCATTCAGTCCCAGATGGTCTCCTGCTCCTGCCTGTTTTCTGATTCCATGCGGTCCATCTGAAAGAAAGATGGACGGGATGGAAAGCCTGTCAATTTCTCTGGTCTGCCAGACAGTTTTTCCACTAAGTATCGCTGCTTTTTCTTCTATTGTCATCTTTTCAACCAATTTTTGCTGTTTCATAACTGTTTTCCATCCCACTTTCATCCTTATTCAGCATTCTTTCTTTTCTTATATCCTCTGATTACCAGTACTTCCATTCCTGCCATGAAAAGTGCTATTACAATGTCGATACCAATTCCTGCTTTTTTCCAGTTTTCCATACCTGTTTTTTCGTGTTCTCCATCATAAGCCCAGCTGCTTACAACTGTATACATGACATTTTTGCAGGCATTTCTCATCTGAAGTACAGATGTTGGATGTTCCGGATTGGCTACATTGTTCTCTTCTCCGTTGAATGTGGACAGCATTGCATCTACCCCATTCGCCAAAGCTGCATCTGCATTCATAAATCCATGACCATTGTTTCGGAAGAAGTCTGTAAGCGCCATTCCCCTGAAGCCCCATTCCTCTCTGAGAACTGTGTTCATAAGATTACTGCATTCTCCAGTCCATTTATCTCCAAGGAAACTCCAGGAAACCATAACTGCATTTGCGCCACCCTGTTTTACAGAAATTTCAAATGGTTTCAGATAGATTTCCCGGATTGCCTGCTCATTTGACCAGACACTTACCATCTTTGCATTTCCCTCATATAGAGCAAAATGTTTGATATAAGAATAAACTCCATATTTTCTTGCTCCTTCTACTGCTTTTGCTCCCATATTTCCTGCAAGAACTCCATCTTCTGAAAAGTATTCATAGTTTCTTGCTCCAAATGCGGTTCTATGAGTATTCATACCTGGTGCATACCAGCCCTCTGCACCCATTTCCTGACTGATCTTGCCCATGCATTCACCCCAGGCCTGTGCAAGTTCCTTATTCCATGTGGAAGCAACCACAACTTCAATTGGAAATCCAATAGAACCAACTCCTGTAAAGTTATTATTAATTGCTGCTGGTCCATCGAAATCAAGTGTAGCCACTTTTCCCACAGAATCCATGGCTGCTGTCTGATAACCAGCCATTGCAATCATATTTGCCATTTCATCAACAGTAAGCTGATCCAGAAGTTTTTCCCAACGAGGATCGTCATAATCAGCATCACGCATATCAGCTAATGTAAGTCCATTATCTGCTCCCGTTGTCGGCATTACATCCTCATCATTGAGATATGTAGTCTTATCAAAGTTGCTGTTCAGATGATATTCAGAAACATATGGCTCACCCAGCTCTGCAGATGCCGGTGCTACTGTAGCCTCTTCATAATTTGCAAAATGATCTGCTCGTGATAAATATGTCACATCGCCTTTTGCATCTTCAAATACATTTGTTGCTGCAGTATCATCTGATGCTCTTTTATTTTCTCCCTTATATACTACATCTTTATCTGCAGTATAAGTTTTCTGATCCAGCACAGTGTGTGAATCACTGTTAATAGAGATTACATAGTCACCTTTTTCAAGAACATACGCTTTTGCATTATTCTCATCATAGGAGGCCATATCTTCTATACTAAATGTAACTGTAACAGTCTGAGATTCTCCCGGCTGAAGCAGATTTGTTTTTTCAAACTCAATTAGATTTGCAGAAGATTTCTCAATTCCCCCATTTGTATATGGCGGTTTATAATACACTTCTACTACATCTTTTCCGGCAACATCTCCTGTGTTGGTTACTTCTACATCTACAGAAATCTGTCCGTCTTTTTCCTCCAGTTCACCCATTTTCTGTTCAAATTCCGTGTAACTCAGACCATATCCAAATGGATACTGTACAGTTTTATCGTAATCAATCGCACCTTCCTGTGCAGCTGTTTCATAGTACTTGTATCCTACATAAATACCTTCCACATAATTGGTAAATGCCGGAGCATACACCTGCGCAGTTCCTGCGTTCATTCCTTCAACAGCCATATCTGCCAGATTTGTATACTCTATTTTTTCTGCATTATTCCACCACGGAGCAGTCGTCATATCATAAATAAATGTATCCGGTGTTTTTCCGGAAGGATTGACTTCACCTGAAAATACTTTACCAAGTGCATTAAATCCCACATTTCCCGTTCCGGGGCACCATACAACAGATTTAATCTGAGGATATTCATCTGCGAAACCAAGTTCAAACTGATTTGCTCCATTATAAATCACAATCACATTATCAAAGTTTGAGCAAACCATATCCACCATATCTCTCTCAGTTTGTGAAAGCTGTAAATAATGCTCTCCCTCAGGAAAATCATCATATTCATCTGAATTATTATCATATGCTGCTTTTTTTACATCCATAGGAATATCATTATGACCTTCACCTGCTTTTCTGGAAAGAACCACAACTGCCACATCAGAATACTCTTTCGCACTTTCAATAAGCTCATCATCGTAAGTATCTACAGGTGGCTCCGGTAATGTCCAGCTCTGTTTCTGGATAGACATTTCCGGATTATCTGCACCATAATTGTTATAAAAATCAACCAGTTCCTGGTTAATAGAAAATCCGGCATTTTCAAGTCCCTGATTCAGACTGACAATATCATACAGATCATTAATTCCACCGGAACCAGCTCCTCCGTAAGCCGGATTAATAGATTCCCAGCCAAAAATATTCAGTTTTTTTGTTTCATTTAAAGGAAGCAGGCTTTCATTCTTCAGAAGAACAATTCCGTCTTCCATAATTTCTTCTGCTACTTCCGCAGCTTCTTCATTTGTTTCATCGCTTAAAGTTCCATTTCCCGTTGCCAGTCCAATCAACGTAGCCATTGGTCCAAAACAGATCATATTCACGCAGACAACAACTGCAAGAACCATTGCAATCGCAGCTTCCCCTCTTATCAGAAATCTTTTGTCCCTGGACATCCTGCGGCATGCTATCATAATTACGATTCCAATTACAAGTGCAGCAATAATACCGATAATATACGGTTTGCATAATTGTAATACCGCCAGAACATCTTCCATTTCAACACTGATCATTCTCTTTTTCCTCCTTTGACTCTCTTGTCTTTTTCAGGTATCATTTCCTGTTGGCATTACTATAACATGGTTATTATTTCGTGCCGTTTTTGGCACAAGATGCAGCAAATATGGCACAAAATACTAAAAAAGGTCCACCGGACCTTTTTGTCGTATGCTTGGCAACAAAAATACCCAGAGCATTATAATACTCTGGGTAAAAGAATCTTTAATTCAAACCAGTTCTGCTGTACTCCAAATACTACAGAACCATCATATTTTTCTACAGCTTTACGAATACTCTTCAATCCAAAACCATGGTTTTTACTATCCTTTTTTGTTGTTGTAATCAGATCCTCTTCATTTTTGGAAATTTCTGCTTCACAATAATTCTCTATCTTGATGAACACAAATCCTTTTTGAGCGGATACTGTCAGATGGATCAGTCTTTTTTCCAGATCTGGAATCAAAATTACATGTTCAATCGCATTATCCAAAGCATTTCCAAATATAGAACATATATCTGTTACATGCATATGATCCAATAATTTTCCATCTGCCACACAGGTAATCTGTATATGATTTTTTCGACAATGGAAAATCTTAGCTGCCAAAATCGTATCAAGTACCTGATTCCCCGTTCTGCTTATATTTTCAAAAGCAGCGATTTCATTTTCCATGGAATCAATCCATTTTTTTCGTTTCTCTTCATCTGATTCCGCACGAAGTCCCGTTATCTGGTGTTTCAAATCATGGTATTTCATTTGTATGAGATCCAGGCTGTCCTGATAATTTCGGTATTGATCATACTGGCTTTTCAGCATCACGTTCATTACTGAAAGTTCTTTCTCGGCAACATACTCACTGATCCTGCTCTGATAAGCATGCAGGATTGCAATTCCTCCAAAATCGACCAGTGTTCTGATAGAAAAAATATCTGCACGTTCTCTGCTCGCAAATGGTGCATTTTCATTTAAAAAGCTCAGATTACTAAAAGCAAAGATTGCAACAGCCATGATTGCCGCCGCTGCTACTTCCTTTACTGTCATCTGTTCAAGATAATTCTGCTTCAGGAGATCTTTTTCTAAATAAATATTAATAGTAAAGCAGCCTCCAAAAATAACCATCGTGATCAGAATTTCAACCCAGATGCTTTGATTCCCCCATGCCTGTACAATAGATACAATCTGCCACTGCAGCGAAGCTACAAACTCAGCAAGAACAAATGCACGGGCACAGCAATAAGCCGCTCCCAGAGGCTTCATATTTCCTCCGACCATAAGAAATCCATACATCATACCTGCAGCGATCATCATACAGGGAACCCACAAAATTTCAGTTACGCTGCCTGTCAAAGTCAGAAAGATACTCTGCATTGCCAACATGAAAAGACTGCCTATAAGAAAATGTACAGATTTCATGTTTTCTTTTTTTAGGATATAAAGATAAACCAAACATGATCCCCACTCTGCTATTGCCGTATAAATTCTTGGAATATCCTGATATAACATAGTATCCGTTACTGAAAACTTATAAAAAGTTATAAACTTCTATGTTCCATTCCTACTTC
>OGJD01001692.1_pt1 | contig 11643 bp, 10 predicted proteins | sample 1571971 | NCBI WGS metagenome assembly OGJD01 (sample SAMEA2582117, study PRJEB24529) | metagenome | biome: Human gut stool | place: China | collected 2011
AATCAAAGAAGCCTTTAAAAATATCGTCCAGGCAATAGCGCAGGATGTTATCCAGCAGGATCATCGGCTTACGTCTGCGCGGGGTTTCCGGCGGCAGGTTCACGAAGCGCGGGACCTTGTCAGACGGGATCTCCAGCAGCGCGTAGCGAATGGATTCACCGCGAATAATTTCTACGGCCAGATAGGTGTAGTCATCTTTCAGGAACTGCACCAGATCGGTTTCGCGGTTGATGAGAATCGGGGTAATGTGCTGGCGCAGGTACTGTTTAAAATAGTGGCGCAGCCAGTTTTGTTGGTTAACGGAAAGCTGACGTTCGTTAATCAGGAAGATTTGATTGCGCGCCATCTCCAGCAGCAGTTCGTTATACAGGCCGTCAAATTCCTGATCGGCTTTCAACACGCGGGACTGGATTTTGCCCAGCAGATGCCGCGAGTGAGAGTTTAGGCCCTGTTCTTCACTGATGATGATCCGTCTTTTCAGCTCGGCAAAGCGAACCTTGTAGAACTCATCCAGGTTGTTGGAATAGATGCCCAAAAAACGCATGCGTTCGATCAGCGGGTTACTTTTGTCAGCCGCTTCCTGGAGTACACGTTCGTTAAATGCTAACCAGCTTAGCTCTTTCTCGATATATAACTTTTCCTGACCCATTACAGCTCACACTCCAGTTCAATCACAGGACGTGGTAAATCCGTCTCGTCCTTATTATGGCGAGCATTTCCACGATATGTCCAACAGTGCCAGAAAAGTATGACAGTTATTTTTTTTGTTGGGGAATTTAGAAGGTTGGAGAAGGGAATATCGGGTAATGCAAGGTAGATGTCGGGTAAGCGCGGCGCCACCCGACATAACAAACTACTCTTCCGCCGCATGGCCCTGCGGGGGTAACTTCACGCCATCCAGCCAGGCAGCGCCGTCGCGCATTTCGAGGCGCCCGTCGACAAACCAGCTTACCACCAGCGGGTATATGGCGTGTTCCTGGGTCTGCACGCGTTCGGTCACGTCTTCTTCGCTGTCGCCGTCAAAGACCGGGACTTTGGCCTGCAGGATCACCGGACCGCCGTCCAGCTCGTCGGTAACGAAATGCACGGAGGTGCCGTGCTCCTCATCGCCGTTTTCCAGAACCTGACGATGGGTGTGCAGGCCGGGATATTTCGGCAGAAGAGAAGGGTGAATATTCAGCAGACGTCCGGCGTAGTGCGCAACAAAAGCCGGGCTCAGAATGCGCATATAGCCCGCCAGCACCACGACGTCCGGTGCGTAGGCATCAATCTCCTGAACCAGCTCGCGGTCAAAGGCTTCACGCCCGGCGAACTGGCTGGCTTCCAGCGCGTGCGCGGGAATGTTCGCTTCCCGCGCGCGCTCAAGGCCGAACGCGTCGGCCTTGTTGCTGAATACTGCCCGAATGGTGCCGTTGATTTTCTTCTGTTTGCAGGCGTCAATGATGGCCTGCAAATTGCTTCCGTTGCCGGAAATGAGCACCACGATGTTTTTCATTCAATGACCACACGCTGTTCGGAATCGGAGGCTTTAATCGTACCGATTTTCCACGCGTTTTCACCTTTTTCGGTCAGCAGTTTAACCGCTTTATCCGCTTCGCTTGCCGGCAGGGCGATAACCATGCCCACGCCGCAGTTAAAGGTGCGGTACATTTCGTGAGAGCTCACGTTGCCTGCGGTCTGCAGCCAGTTAAACACGGCCGGCCACTGCCATGAGGATTCGTCGATTACGGCCTGGGTGTTGTCCGGCAGCACGCGCGGGATGTTCTCCCAGAAGCCGCCGCCGGTCAGGTGGGCGATAGCGTGCACGTCAACGTTCTCAATCAGTTCCAGCACGTTTTTCACGTAGATGCGGGTTGGCGCCAGCAGGTGGTCTGCCAGCGGTTTACCGTCAAGCTCGGTGGTCAGCGGGTCGCAGCCGCTCACTTCGAGAATTTTACGCACCAGAGAGTAGCCGTTGGAGTGTGGGCCGCTGGAAGCCAGCGCGATCAGCACGTCACCATCCGCCACTTTGCTGCCGTCGATAATTTCTGATTTTTCTACTACGCCGACGCAGAAGCCCGCGACGTCATAATCTTCGCCGTGATACATACCCGGCATTTCAGCGGTTTCGCCGCCGACCAGCGCACAGCCGGACTGCAGACAGCCTTCGGCGATACCGTTAATGACGCTGGCCGCGGTATCCACGTCCAGTTTGCCGGTCGCGTAGTAATCGAGGAAGAACAGCGGCTCTGCGCCCTGAACCACCAGGTCATTCACACACATCGCGACCAGATCGATACCGATCGTGTCGTGACGTTTTAAATCCATCGCCAGGCGCAGCTTGGTGCCTACACCGTCAGTACCCGAGACCAGAACAGGTTCACGATATTTTTGCGGCAGCGCGCACAGTGCGCCGAATCCACCCAGACCACCCATCACTTCCGGGCGGCGGGTTTTTTTCACCACACCTTTGATTCGGTCAACCAGCGCATTACCTGCGTCAATATCAACACCGGCATCTTTGTAGCTGAGAGAAGTTTTGTTGGTCACGGCTCAAGTCCCCACGCGATTGCATAGCTAGTAAGAAAAATCGGCGCAATTCTAACAGTCCAGGCAAACGTTTGCGAGCCTATTCTCGGTGCGGGGATCTTTTTTTCTCTCTGGCTTATGCAGGGCGACAAACTTGACTCTGTTCACGAAAATGAAACCGGTTTCGGCGTTCTGCTTGCAACGGCTATCCCCTTTGCACATCATCGAAATGAAACCGGTTTCTGTAATTGTTTTTGCAGAAAATAACGCAGAATGAGGGAAAGCAAATGTCAGGATTTAAAGCAGGTTTTCTGTGGGGTGGTGCCGTTGCGGCGCATCAGCTTGAGGGCGGCTGGAAAGAGGGCGGCAAGGGCGTTAGCGTTGCCGATGTGATGACGGCGGGGGCGCACGGCGTACCGCGCGAAATCACCAACGGCGTGCTTGAGGGGAAAAATTACCCTAACCATGACGCCATCGATTTCTACCACCGCTATAAAGAAGACATCAAACTCTTTGCCGAGATGGGGTTCAAATGCTTCCGTACCTCCATCGCCTGGACGCGTATCTTCCCGAAAGGTGACGAGCTTGAGCCGAACGAGGCCGGTCTGAAATTCTATGACGATCTGTTCGACGAGTGCCTGAAGTACGGCATCGAACCGGTTATTACGCTTTCCCACTTCGAGATGCCTTTCCACCTGGTCACGGAATACGGCGGCTGGCGCAACCGTAAGCTGATCGACTTCTTCGTTCGTTTTGCGAAAGTGGTTTTCCAGCGCTATCAGCATAAAGTGAAGTACTGGATGACCTTTAACGAGATCAACAACCAGGCCAACTTCCATGAAGATTTTGCGCCGTTTACCAACTCCGGGCTGAAGTACGCGCCGGGTGAAGATCGTGAGCCGGTGATGTTCCAGGCCGCGCACTATGAACTGGTGGCCAGCGCCCTGGCGGTGAAGGCGGGGCGCGAGATTAACCCGTCCCTGCAGATCGGCTGCATGATTGCCATGTGCCCCATCTACCCGCTGACCTGCGCGCCGGATGACATGATGATGGCGATGAACGCCATGCACCGCCGCTACTGGTTTACCGACGTGCACGTGCGCGGTAAGTATCCGCAGCATCTGCTCAACTACTTTGAACGTCGCGGCTTCGCGCTGGATATCACCGAAGAAGATAAAGTCGGGCTGACGCAGGGCTGCGTGGATTACATCGGGTTTAGCTATTATATGTCCTTCGCCACCAAGGCGACGGCGGACAACCCGCAGCTGGACTATGACGAGAGCAAGAGCCTGGTCTCTAACCCGTACGTGCAGAAATCTGACTGGGGCTGGCAGATTGACCCGGTGGGGCTGCGCTACTCCCTCAACTGGTTCTGGGATCACTACCAGCTGCCGCTGTTTATCGTTGAAAACGGCTTTGGCGCGATTGACGTGCAGGAGAGCGACGGCACCGTGAACGACCAGTACCGTATTGATTACCTCGCCGCCCACATCCGCGAGATGAAAAAAGCGGTGGTGGAAGATGGTGTAGACCTGATGGGCTATACCCCGTGGGGCTGTATTGACCTCGTATCTGCCGGTACCGGTGAAATGAAAAAACGCTACGGCTTTATCTTTGTCGATAAAGACAATGAAGGCAACGGCACGCTGAACCGCAGCAAGAAGAAATCGTTCGACTGGTATAAGCAGGTGATTGCGAGCAACGGCGATAAGCTGTAACTGTCGGGTGGCGCTAACGCTTACCCGACCTACACTACACGTAGGCCCGCGTAAGCGCAGCGCCACCGGGCAAAAAAAAAGCCGGAGACATCGCCTCCGGCTTTTTTATACCCATCGATCAAACTATCTCTTGCGCGTACTGGTACAGGGATTTCAGCAGCGCCTGTTTCTCAGCATTCCCTTCATACTGGCCATAAAGCATTTCCAGCTCCTGGGCGTAATTGTGCAGATACTCTGGCGTAAACACGTTACGACGGTGCTGCAACCAGCGTTCCTGCTCGGCTTCATCCAGGGTTCCCGGGTAATTACGCGCGCGGTAATTAAACATCAGCTTTTCGATGCGCTTATCGGCGAAGGTGATATCCAGCGCCGGTAAGTTGCGCGGCTCGGTTTGCAGAACGATATTCATGGCCGCGCGATCGGCATCACTGAAGAAACCATTATAGAGCTGGGCGTCCACGTTTTCAGACGGCACGAACGGCTCGGCTTCGGCAAAGATGGCGACCACTTTCTCGCGCACCTGCGGATTTTCACGCAGCACTTTGAGATTATCGAGGCAGTGCTGGCGGTTAATGCCCAGCCTGTCAGCATCTTCCGGGCGCAGCGTATTCGCCTGCGCCAGGACCGGACATTTATTGATATGCACCAGCTTGACCGGCACCGCAGGCAGATCGCCGAGTTCATTCTTCGGCGTGTACAGCCGTTCACGCAAGGTATCGCTGTCGAGCTCCAGCAGCGGTGAAATATCGCCCGCCAAATCCACCATGATGACCGCATTACGGTTGTCCGGATGCCACGCCAGCGGCGCGACCCAGCTGGTATTGCCGCGCCATGCGCCAAACATGCCGGAAATATGCACCAGGGGTTTCATCTGCGGTACGTCGATAAGGGTCATAAGCTTCTGCTTGCTGCGATGGCTGAGCAGATACTCGAACAGTCGTGGCTGCGCGCTTTTCACCAGCTTCGCCATGGCAATGGTGGCATAGACGTCCGCCATCGCGTCGTGGGCATTGCTGTGCTCAATGCCGTTGGCGCGCGTCAGGTGTTCCAGCCGGAAGCTGGTCAGCCCTTCCTCATTTTCCGGCCAGTGAATGCCCTCAGGACGCAGGGCGTAGCAGGCGCGCATGATGTCGAGCAAATCCCAGCGCGAATTGCGGTTCTGCCAGCTCCAGGCATAGGGATCGTAGAAGTTACGATAAAAGATGTTGCGCGTCACTTCGTCATCGAAGCGGATGTTGTTGTAACCGACCACGCAGGTGTTGGGGACGGTAAACAAGTCGTGGATGCGTCGGGCGAATTCTGCCTCGTTAACGCCTTTTTCCCGCGCTTCCTGAGGGGTGATCCCGGTGACCATCACCGCGCCGGGCTGCGGCAGGTAGTCATCCGCAGGCTTGCAGTAAAAGACCTCGGGCTCGCCAATGATGTTGAATTCGTCGTCGGTACGGATGGCGGCAAACTGCGCCGGTCGGTCCAGCGCCGGATGCGTGCCAAAGGTTTCGTAGTCGTGGAACAAAAAAGTCGGGCGAGCGGCAGAGTCAGACACCAGTAATACCATCCTGTTAAAAAATGACGTCACTATGGTAAACGATCGTGCGGGTCAGACCGAATAAAAAGCACCGCCGCGTCGCAAATTTGCGCGCCAGCTTCAGAGAAAAATCTGCGTTCTGTCACATTTTTTTGCAATTAAGCCAGGTAACGACATCAGAACTCCCGTAAAAAGGTCATCGATTTTTAATGACCTGAGGATATACCGTTGAAACGCCGTCTGTTTATTGCTGTTTCTTTACTCGCTTCGAGTGTCTCATCTGCTTTTGCGGCCGAACCACTGGATTTTTCGCCGCAGCCTCCGGCCATTCAGGCTGGCTCCTGGGTGCTGATGGATTACACGACTGGTCAGATTTTAACGGCGGGCAACGAACATCAACAACGTAATCCGGCGAGCCTGACCAAGCTGATGACGGGTTATGTAGTTGATCGGGCCATTGATAGCCACAGCATTACCCCGGATGACATCGTCACCGTAGGGCGTGATGCGTGGGCAAAAGGGAACCCGGTGTTTGACGGTTCATCGCTGATGTTCCTGAAGGAGGGCGATCGCGTCACCGTGCGCGATCTGAGCCGCGGCCTGATTGTCGATTCCGGCAACGACGCCTGCGTGGCGCTGGCCGATCACGTGGCGGGCGGGCAGCCGCAGTTCGTGAAGATGATGAACGACTATGTGCAGAAGCTGAACCTGCGTGATACCCACTTCGAAACCGTCCACGGGCTGGACGCGCCTGGCCAGCATAGCTCGGCGTATGACCTGGCCGTTCTCTCCCGGGCCATTATCCACGGTGAGCCCGAGTTTTATCATATGTACAGCGAAAAGAGCCTGACCTGGAACGGGATCACCCAGCAGAACCGTAACGGCCTGCTGTGGGATAAGACCATGAACGTAGACGGGCTGAAAACGGGGCATACCTCGGGGGCCGGCTTTAACCTGATTGCATCCGCCGTTGACGGTCAGCGTCGTTTGATTGCCGTTGTAATGGGAGCGGACAGCCCGAAAGGGCGTGAGGACCAGGCCCGAAAACTGCTGCACTGGGGGCAGCAGAATTTCGATACGGTGCAGATCCTGCATAACGGAAAAAAAGTGGGAACGGAGCGCATCTGGTACGGCGACAAGGAGCAGGTAAAACTGGGCACCGACCAGGACTTCTGGCTGGCCTTGCCGAAAGCGGAGGTGCCCAATATCAAAGCCAAATACGTGCTGGATAAAAAAGAGCTGGAAGCGCCGATTGCCGCGCATCAGCGTGTCGGGGAGATCCAGCTTTACGATCGTGACAAGGTGGTAGCCCACTGGCCGCTGGTCACGCTGGAAGCCGTTGATAAAGGCGGCCTGTTCTCTCGTCTGAGCGATTATCTGCATCACACGCTTTAACCGCCGATGAGCAGACTGGCAGGGTTGCGAGTCTGCTCACATAATAAACACTCCTCGTTTGCTGATAATGATAATCCAGTTTTATAGTGTATAAATATACAGTGATAAACGGAGGCAGCATGGACTACAGCATTACGCAGCAACAGAAACGTAAGATTGCCGGTTTTCATTTGGTCGGTCCGTGGGAACACACGGTAAAACAGGGCTTTGAACAGCTGGTCATGTGGGTCGACGGGCGTCACGTTGAGCCGCTGGAGTGGGTGGCGGTCTACTACGATAACCCCGATGAGGTCCCGGCCGAAAAACTGCGCTGTGATACGGCCGTTACCGTACCGGACGATTTTGTGATCCCGGAAAACAGCGAAGGCGTCATGATGACGGAAATCGCGGGAGGGGATTATGCCGTGGCGACGGCGCGTGTGGAAAACTACGACTTTGCCACGCCGTGGTATCAGTTCTTCAATTCCCTGCTGCAGGACAATAAGTATCAAATGGCGCTCAAACCCTGCTTCGAGCGCTACCTGAATGACGGCAACGCGGACGGCTACTGGGATATTGAAATGTATATCGCGGTAGAGCACAAACCGGTTTAGGCCTGCTGAATAAAGGGTTTTTCAGCCGGGACCGTTCCGCCCGGCTGAAAACACAGTACAATTGTGATTTGCCGTGTAGCTGGAGAGCGGGTGTGCGTCCCGACAAATCATTAACCCCTTTTGAAATTCGGTTGTATAAACACTACCGTGTGGTGCACGGGTGTCGCATCGCGCTGGCATTCGTATTGACGTTTGTACTGGTCCGCTTGCTGGAGGTTCCGGAAGGGACGTGGCCGCTGATCACGCTGGTGGTGGTGATGGGGCCCATCTCGTTTTGGGGCAACGTTGTCCCGCGCGCCTTCGAGCGTATTGGCGGGACCGTGTTAGGCTCGGCACTTGGGCTTATCGCCCTGAAGCTGGAACTTATCTCGTTTCCGGTCATGCTGATATGGTGTGGTGCCGCCATGTTCCTGTGCGGCTGGCTGGCGTTGGGCAAGCGTCCTTATCAGGCGCTGCTGATTGGTATTACGCTTGCGGTGGTGGTCGGCGCACCCGCCGGGGATATGACCACGGCGCTGTGGCGAAGCGGGGATGTCATTCTGGGTTCACTGCTCGCCATGCTGTTTACCGGCATCTGGCCGCAGCGGGCTTTTCTGCACTGGCGTATCCAGATGGCCAACTATGTCACCGCGTTTAACCGCGTCTATCAGGCCGGTTTTTCCCCTAATCTGGTTGAACGCCCCCGGCTGGAAAAGCATCTGCAAACCATCCTCAACGACGTGGTCAAAATGCGCGGCCTGATCACGCCCGCCAGCAAAGAGACCCATATTCAGAAAGCGATTTTCGAAGCCATCCAGACGGTAAGCCGCAACCTGGTCTGCATGCTTGAACTGCAAATCAACGCGCACTGGGCCTCTCGCCCGAGCCATTTGTTGATGCTTAACGCGCAGACCCTCAAAGAGACCCAGCAGATGACGCAGCAAACGCTGTTGACCATCGCTCATGCGCTCTACGAAGGTAACCCGCAGCCGATACTGGCAAACAGCGAGCGGCTGAATGAGATCGTTGCGGAGCTGAAGCAGTTAATCAATGAGCGGCAGGGCGATAACGTGGCGGAAACGCCCATTCATGGCTATGTCTGGCTGAGTATGGAACTGGCGCGACAGCTTGAGCTGCTATCGCATCTGATTTGTCGGGCGCTGCGCAAATAAAACGCGGATGTGACGCCTGCTGCTTCGATTCAGCAGCAATTGGGGTTATGATAGGTTTAAACGATATACTCATTGTCATTCGCAGCCGCTGTCAGTAAGGTTATTGTTACAACGGTTGCTTTAACGAATCCGAATCTCACATTATCAGGGGTGTAAAAATGGAAACTACCAAGCCTTCGTTCCAGGATGTTCTGGAATTCGTCCGCCTGTTCCGCCGCAAAAACAAGCTGCAGCGTGAAATCCAGGACGTTGAGAAGAAGATCCGTGACAACCAGAAACGTGTTCTGCTGCTCGACAACCTGAGCGACTACATCAAGCCAGGCATGAGTGTTGAAGCTATTCAGGGCATCATCGCCAGCATGAAGAGCGACTATGAAGACCGTGTTGATGATTACATCATCAAAAACGCTGAACTGTCCAAAGAGCGTCGCGACATCTCTAAGAAGCTGAAAGTGATGGGCGAAATCAAAAACGGCGAAGCAAAAAGCGAGTAATCGCAGCGAATCGTGAAAAAGGCTCTCTGGTGACAGAGAGCCTTTTTTTATGACTCAGAACGTGGCTGTAGCTGATAAATCCAGGCTTGAACCTGCTTGCCTTCAGAGGTAGTCACCGTGACCTCAACCCGGTCATAGCCGTCTTCAAACTCATCCAGCATTTGCCAGTGTGCGGAAAGGTTATCAGAGATAAACAGATAGCCTTCGACGCGCGGTCCATCGGAGTGGAGGATAATCCCGGGAAAGTCTGCCGCCGCACCCCAGCCGCGTTCGTAGAACGTACCGGAGACGAAACCGGCCAGCCATTCACCGCCGATGTTTTCAAGGATATGCGCATTAGAATGGCCCGGACGCAGCGTGCCGTAGACAAACAGAGCGTTCATTTTCCCTCATCCGCAAAGCAAAAAGCCTGCTTTAAAAGCAGGCTTTTTAAATTTGGCTCCTCTGACTGGACTCGAACCAGTGACATACGGATTAACAGTCCGCCGTTCTACCGACTGAACTACAGAGGAATCGTTGTGGAGGCTTATCTTAGCGGCGAAAAAACTTTTGTCAAACCTGATCTTAGGGAAAATCGACTGATTGCTGATTCTGTCGTCAGTTTGTTGTAATTCCACACATCTTTTTTCAGGAAAATACTTTGCAGGATTAGCATTTCTCCCCCATCATTTGAAATGGAGTTTCAACTTTTCTCGCTAAGGTCCATTTTGAACGTCACTGCCTCCTTACGCCAGGCGATCGCGCGCACGCCATGGTATGCAAAACGTAAAAGCTATCGTGTCCTGTTCTGGCGTGAAATCACCCCTCTTGCTGTGCCTATCTTCCTGGAAAATACCTGCGTTCTGCTGATGGGGGTACTGAGCACCTTCCTGGTGAGCTGGCTGGGGAAAGAGGCGATGGCGGGGGTCGGGCTGGCGGACAGCTTTAACATGGTGGTGATGTCATTTTTTGCTGCCATCGATCTCGGGACGACGGTGGTGGTGGCTTTTAGCCTCGGCAAGCTCGATCCCAAACGTGCGCGCGAGGCAGCCCGCCAGTCGCTGATGATCATGACTGTCTTTTCGATTGTTCTGGCGGCGGTGATTCACTATTTCGGTAAAGAGATTATCGACTTTGTCGCCGGGGAAGCCACGAACGAGGTTAAAGACCTGGCGCTGACCTATCTGGAGATGACCGTCATCAGCTATCCGGCGGCGGCTATCGCGTTGATTGGCAGCGGCGCGCTGCGCGGGGCAGGTAACACCAAAATTCCGCTCCTGATCAACGGCGGAATGAATATCCTGAATATCATCATCAGCAGCGTGCTGATCTACGGCGTGTTCTCGTGGGACGGGCTGGGGTTCGTCGGCGCCGGACTGGGGCTAACCATTTCACGCTATATCGGTGCGGCGGCGATTATCGGGGTGCTGATGGCGGGGATCACCCCCTCGCTGCGCCTCACGCTGAAGAGCTATTTCCGCCCCTTTAACTTCGCCATTATCTGGGAAGTGATGGGGATCGGCATTCCCGCCAGTATTGAGTCGGTGCTGTTTAACGGCGGGAAGCTGCTGACGCAGATGTTTGTCGCCGGGATGGGCACCGACGTTATCGCCGGTAACTTCATCGCCTTTTCTATCGCCTCGCTGATTAACCTGCCGGGTAACGCGCTGGGTTCGGCCTCGACTATCATCACCGGGAAACGGCTCGGGAAAGGGCAGATCGGCCAGGCTGAGCGGCAGCTGCGCCACGTTTTCTGGCTGTCGACCATTGGACTGACCGTGATTGCCTGGGGAACGGCGCCGTTTGCCGGGCTGATGGCCTCGTTCTATACCCACGAAGAGGATGTTAAAGAGGTCGTTAAAATCCTCATCTGGCTCAACGCCGCCTTTATGCCCATCTGGGCGGCCTCATGGGTACTACCAGCCGGGCTAAAGGGCGCGCGTGACGCCCGCTTTGCGATGTGGGTGTCGATGCTCGGCATGTGGGGATGTCGCGTTGTGGCGGGGTATACGCTCGGGGTGATGCTCGGATGGGGCGTGGTTGGCGTCTGGCTGGGTATGTTCCTGGACTGGGCCGTACGGGGCGCGCTGTTCTACTGGCGCATGGTCAGCGGGCGCTGGCTGTGGAAATACCCGCGGAAAAATGCCTGACAATTGTGCGAAGTGGAGAATAAATCGGCAAACGATCGGAAATATGCATTCTGCCTTTGACATCATGGGGGAGCATCGATAATATGCGCCCCGTTCACACGATTCCTCTGTAGTTCAGTCGGTAGAACGG
>OGJD01001699.1_pt1 | contig 11572 bp, 10 predicted proteins | sample 1571971 | NCBI WGS metagenome assembly OGJD01 (sample SAMEA2582117, study PRJEB24529) | metagenome | biome: Human gut stool | place: China | collected 2011
TCGCTTTCACTTCGTCCAAACTATAAAAATCTTCCGACCACATTGGAACACCCTGCATCTCATGCCACAAATCTCCTGCATACCAGTGAAAAGCAATTCCATCAATATACTTTCTTGCATTCGCATCACTCAATACCTTTGTATTGAAATCAATAAATCCGTCATGGTGCATCGGGTCATTGCCTTTGTCCCAATCCCAAATCAAAAGCTGTGGATCTAATTGATTCTCCTCAAGCGCCGGTCCAAGATAATTTCCAACAAAATCAATCACCGCATCAGTAGACCAGGTAGCCGCCTCCCATTTCGGATTGTTCTGCGCTTCATTCTGCATAGACAACGAATATACATCAATTCCTACTTTTTCATATTCCTGAATGTACTTCACAAGATAATTGGCGTAACTCTTATAATATTCCGGTTTCACAGAGTTATCAACAAAATTAAGTCCTGCTGTCCCCGTCTGCCCTCTTCTGACTCCACTGTTTTTCATCCATGCCGGCGGCGCCCAAGGTGCTGCAAAGAATTTGATGTCCGGTCTGTATGACTGTGCTTTTTGAATTGCCGGAATAATGTAATCCCAATCCTTTTCTATACTGAAATTCTTAAGGTCTGGATCTGGTTCTTCCGTGTCATTATAACTGTAAGATCTAGTCGAAAAATCGGCTGAGCCAATCGTCGAACGCAAAACAGAATACTTCGCACCACTCTCTCCAAAATATGCTTCATATACCTCTTCTTGCTGTTCCTTGCTTAACTTCTGCAGATTATAGGCCGCCGACTCCGTCATCGCCCCTCCCACACCAAGAAACGTCTGTCTTTTTTCGTCCGGATATACTTTTACATATCCGCTGCTCTGTGCTGCATCTGCTTTCTCAAACTGCAGATCAGGAAGTGTCTGATCATATCCTCCTTCTTTTGCAGATACATGCACTTCTACTTTTCCCAAATCATCTGCCGCACATACCTGTGTCGGCGAAAAACTACTTAGTGACATTCCAAACATTGCAAATGTCAACATCCCTGCTACAACTTTTCTCCTCATTGAAGCCCTCCTTGTCTTTTGCATTGTGCACTATGCGGTATTTATACGGAAATAGTATGACTATTTTTGTGCTTTGTCAACAGTTTTTTCCTTGCTTTTGTCAATTTTTTTTACAATCTTTATATTATATAGACACTTGATTTATTTTGTGTTGAGTAACTGAAAACATACAAAAATTAATAAAATCCTTTTTGCTCATTTATGACTTCTTAAATTCCATGAATTGCTTCATTTATCATCTGCATAACCTTTTCTGTTGTCAATTCTGTATAAATCGACTGCATTCCAGCAAGCATTTCCAGTGATTCTTGTAATGCCTCGCTATTTTCTTTTACCTCATGAATTTCGCTGTAATTGATTGGAAGATTGTACTTTCTGTAAAGTTTAAAAATCGCTTTCAAGCCATCTTTTAAAATATCCTTTTTTTCTCGGCCCTCTATTACAACATCAAATGCCTTGTTAAAATAGGAATTGATTTCTTCCTGACCATCATAAATCATCTTAATCCAGTAAGGAAAAATCACAGTAATACATGGCTTGTATGCAACATTGCAGTAATCCATAACAATAGTATTTAACGGATAAAGTACCCAGTCTCCCGCTTTTCCAAGCGTTGTAAGACCATTCACAGTTAATGCACTTATTGTCATGAGAGTACTCCTTGCATCAACATCATTTGAGTCAGCAATGGCTTTATCCAGATTATCCAATAAGGTATTCATAAGTGCCAAAGATGTATTTTCAGCAATATCTGATTTTCCAAGTCCGATATATCCTAACGCCAACTGTACATAAGCCGTCATTTGTGCGGAGATAAGAGCTTCATTTTCAATAGAAAGCATATACTCTGGATTTTGCCATGAAAAATTAGGGTATACCTCTGCCAGCCCGACATTTTCCCCTGTCTCATCGTTTGTAATCTGTGTGCTGCCATTCATATCAGAACCGGATGATGGGAAGGTTACGATTGTGCCAACAGGCAAGTGTTCCATTGTATCCAGACTCTTTGCATAGGATAAAATGTCCCAAATATCTGTTGTCTGCTTTACCCCAAAGGCGATTGTCTTAGCCAAATCCATGCAGACCCCTCCACCAATTCCCAGAATTGATGAAATGTTTTCTGCCTTTACCAGTTCCATGCCCTTACGAACAGTGGAAAGGAGTGGTTTTCTGTTTCCGCTGATTTCATATATCTGTACATTTTTTTCTTCTAATTCCGTTTTTAACTTATCAAAGTATCCGTTTTTATGAAAGCTTTCACCACCTGTGATAAGTAGTACCTTGTCTCCAAAGCTCTTTACTTCTTCTGCTACCTCTCCAATTTTTGTTGCACCATGAAATAATTTCACAGGGTTATAATATGTAAATTCCATCTTTCTTTTCCTCTTTTCCTTTTAAACCGTTTTTCCTAATTCATATGCTGCTGTCATTGCTTCTGTGTTTTTCACATCTCCAGGTGCATTTGCTCCAAGTCCATAAACAACGCCTGCATTTTCAACACCTCCGGCACGGAAACAACTAATATATAATTCAAAAGTTTTTGTCATATTTTCCATATACTTTAGTTCTGGCGCCGCACCTGCACTCAGCATATAAAATTTGGTATCGGTCAACGTTGGCTCTATTGCAAAAGTGCGGTCAATAACCGTTTTTATCTGAGATGTCCATGAATAGAAATACACAGGGGATGCGAATACAACTGCATCTGCTGCAGCAATCTTTTCGTAGATTTCTGTCATATCATCTTTCTGTACGCAGCTTCCTCCATTTCTCTGACAGGCACCACAGCCAAGACAACCTTTGATTGTTTTATCTTTGATATAGATTTTTTCTACTTTGTGACCTGCCTCAGTTGCTCCGACAGCAAACTCTTGTGCCATCAAATCTGTGTTGCCGTTTTTTCTCGGGCTTCCTTCTAAAATCAATATTTTTTTGCTCATTGCTAAACCCCTTTCTTCTCGTACACTTTCTTTATCATCAACATTGCCATTGCATCTTTTTCTGTTAGATGATAAACTGATCACACAGCATTAGAGTAACTCTAAGTCAACGAGTAATATATTAAAAATCTCTAAAGTAAATAAATCATTTATAAAGAAGAGGAGAAAACTATGACATACAACGTTAAAGAAGCATCTAAGAAAATCCAAATGTCAGTTCACAATATTCGTTACTATACAAATTTAGAACTCGTCCCATCTCTGAAACATGACAAACATGGGAATCGTGTATTTGACGATGAATCCTTGAATTGGCTGATTTGCATTCGTTTTTTAAGAGAAAGTGGAATGTCTCTTTCTGATATCAAACATTATTTTGAACTTTGTCTTGCCGGCAGCAAAACTTTGCCGGAGCGATATGAGATTTTAGAAGCATTATTAGAACAGTCAAAACGAGAATTGGAGATGATTCAAAAACGTACAAAATGTATCCAGTCAAAAGTGATTCAATGTAAACGGGCTCTCTCTGGTGAAATTCCAGACGATTGCAATCCAATCAACTGGGACTAGTGTACTGTCTCATTCACTTTCAGCATAATGACACAGAATGAATTTTCAGTCTGCAAGGCGGCGGAGTGAGGCGATGCGGTGGCATCGTCGATTGACGACAACGCAGTAGAGTGGAATTCAGGCAAGTCATTATGCGAAATATGAATGATACAGCACACTAGATATTCTTGAACGCAAAATAGAGAGTACCTTGACATTTTTAGCCGGCTGCTTTGCGCCACTCTTACGTGCGCTTGCGTCGGCTTTGGTCTTGCAGCCGTTCTGAAAGGCGGTATTCATGTCAATACAACAGGCAGTTTCACCCTCGGCTTATGTATCCCTCATTAAAGGTAGAACCAATTGAACCGTCATTCATCACTTTTTCAACGATACCGACACGCTCTTCTGACTTCGTCCAGTACAGTATTACTTGTGTTCCACAAAAACGGGTATAGCCGACAAATCAGTAAATACAGTCGCAAAAGGCAAAGCCCCCGTACACAATCGTTTCAATATCTTTTTCATAAATTTAATGCTCATTTCATTTTGGGTAAAAAATAGACGCTCATTTCTGAACGCCTTACGTTGAAAAGGGATACTTTTTTCCAAGTCCCCCTCAAATTCAATATTTAATTGTTTGTGTTACCACACTCCCCACTCATTCCCACAAAGTTTCTCGTGATTTCAATCCACGCTCCCAAGAGGGGAGCGACAAGAGTGGTGGCGTGCAAGACCTATGACAGAAGATATTTCAATCCACGCTTCCACGAGGGGAGCGACAAGTCAGATGGTACTATGCTAGTATTGATTATTATTTCAATCCACGCTTCCACGAGGGGAGCGACATGTCCCACTTAAGTAATTCAAGTACACCTGCACATTTCAATCCACGCTTCCACGAGGGGAGCGACAGCATTGGATGTAGAAAGGAGTAATCATGGCATTTAATTTCAATCCACGCTTCCACGAGGGGAGCGACGATTACAGAGGCGCTTATCAGACAGAGCAGTGAGATTTCAATCCACGCTTCCACGAGGGGAGCGACTGCAACATTGACTAATTTTTTCTTTTATAATCAGTCAATCTTTTGTTAATTATACTAATTTTTTCCCAACATTACAAGACTATCACACAATCAATTTCATATTTAACCCAAATACGACATGTTTTTCGGTGCGAATCCCCCAGGAAATTTCTGTTTACCAGGTATTCGCACTCAACATTTTCTGTGTATATTTTCACTACATTTTTCTATTCTTACAGAACCCTCCGTATTATCTCTTATATGTCAGGCAAACAATCCCATGTGGCAAATTTTTCTCATTGTCTATGTATATTCCGTTAGAATACTCTTCTTGCTTCGCATCCAATAATATCGAATGAAGTAATCCTTTATAACCACCTAGTAAAATCACATTATCACACTTTAACACACAAGATAATCCTGTATTTATTTTTCTAAGTATATCCTTAAATCCTTCTGTACTATATTGTCTCTTTAAAACTTCCTGAAGATATGCCTGCATCTGTTTCATCTTTCTCCTGGTATCTTCATTTGCTGACTTTAAAATTGTCGAAAACTCCACATCATCTTTCAAATATAAACTCCCTTGCAAGTTTGCCCCTGCTTTTATCATTTCCACACCAACATTCTCAAAGAAAACTGAAAATTCCGCCGTAGCTTTTTCTTGAATATGTTGTGCTTTATATAAATTGCGAAGCACAATATCCGAATTCTTTACTTGTATATCATCTGCCATCAAAATATTTCGATTATTATCTTTCAGTAATGCACCTTTTACAGAACTCCCCGGAATATAATACTCTGCGTCCTTGGGATGATATTTTTTATATTCGCCATATTGGTAAAAAGGATAGATGCAATTTACCTCTTTTCCTTTGTTATTCGACACCTCAGATGCTGTTTCAAACTCATCTACATCTTTATATAAAGCCTGTCCGGATCTTGGCGACAAAATCAGACTTGATAATGTTTGCATTTCATATTTTATTTCTTTCATTTACTTTCCCCTTTTCCTAATATAACCGGATACAAAAAAGCATTTCCAAAAATAATATCCCTTTCTTGGTTAAATGGTGAGCGCACACACTTACCAGCCTGTTCCATTTTATCTTTCAATGCAATTATGCTTCCACTGTCAATAAAACTAATAAAATATTTACTGTCTTTTTTCCAGCCTCCCGGCATTGTAAATGGTCGGCGCTCAGAAGTAAATAACCTCAATGTAGATTTCCGAAAGTCAATTTTCTCAGGCAGTAACATCCCCAAGTTCAAATAGTAGTCCGATTCTTGAATCTCTATTTCCTCTATAGAAATAATCTTATACTTATTTAATCCTTGGGATGCTCTTTTCCCTAAAATAATAGATTCTTCACTCTGTATAAATTTCTCTATGACCTCTTTTACAGAAACCACGGATTCATCTCCCTGCAAATAAAAGCAGAATTCCGAAACGATATTCGTTCCCTTATTTTGTTTAACAACTTCTTCTATTGTTACAACTGGAACCGTATATAGCTTCGTTTCCAGTCCCTCAATTCCATAGAAAGTGCTTTCCACAGACGCTCTCTGTTGATAACTATCTAATACTTTCACATACGGAAATATTTTTTTACACTTTTCCGGATTTTTCAAGATTCTATTTAAATCATTCAGTTTTACAAAATCCCTTGCTTTTACTTCTGCCCGTTTCTCTTTTAAAGATTCCTGTTTTGATGTTTGTTCAGCCAGTCTGTCCACAATATAATCTTGAGGAACGGGAAAATAGTCTAACGGAAGTAAATTAGAAACTGCGATATGACTCTTTTTCTCAAAAACAGCGTTTACCAATGTTGTTGCTTCTTCCACACCACAAAATCTTGAAAGCGCTGTAATCAATGCTCCAAAAATCTTTTGAGAGTCCGGTAATTGCGTAATCCGTCCGACAGATTTTAATGTCACTTTATAATTCTTCACTGTCCTCTCTCCCATCTTCTAAAATCGATACATGAATTTTTCCATAACCACGGCTTTTTGAACCGCCAAGTCGATAAATACCATCATTAAACTTTTCCAAATTTTGAATCAAATATTTTTTACACTTTTGACATATTTCTTCATCAAAATGATAGAATTCAATTTCCCCATCAAATTCCATGCCTTTTCTGACTGCTTTGTAAGTTCTAGGGTTGGATTTTGGTTCTGTTCCACTACAATCAATGGATGTTTTTGCATCAATTGAAAAACATTTTTTCAAGTCACGGCACTCTTCCCGCAATCTCAAATCATTAAATAGCAATTTCGGTGTATTATTAAACTCTCTGATTCCAAAAAGATAACATGCCGATGCCGCATCTATTGCCTCAGTATAACGCTTTTCAATCCGTTCCTTCTCTTCTTGATAATCTCTTTGTCTTTCTTCCGAACATAACTTTTCAATCCACTTTTGGGCTTCCTGTTTTTCTGCTTCCAACATCTCTTCATACCACTGAGCAATCTCTTTTGCCACATCACTATCATCCGCCTGCACAATTGCACGAATTGCGCCTTTCCATGAAGATGCCGGAATACATGGAAATCCTTCCTCATCCACTGCCGTCCACTGATCAATTCCTCCGATTTCGAACGGTCTCGGATTTCCTCCTACGAACAGATTTGCCAGTGTCTTTACTCTTATTTTTATCGCATTTCCCATGTCAATGTTCCTCCTTCTCTTGTTCCACTTTACTCGTTTCCATAACCAATTCATTATATCGATAAAATAACATCAAAGAATCCACAAATTCAGGAGTCCAATTCTCTTCATTCGCAAGATCCTTAAATTTCTCCTTATCAAAATACAAGCGCCTTGGAAGTTTTTTCTTTTCTATCCTTGTATTATTTGCCTGCTGAATTTCCTTCTCTGTGAATGAATTACGCAATTCTATCATATTCGCTGCTTTTTCTACTGGTATGGATTCCACATTTCTCAATCGATAAAACATTGACGTTTCCAGCACAAGGTATTGATATCCTTTTCTCCTTTTTAGAGATACTTCCCTTACAAAAATCTCTGTCAGTTCAGGATTTTTCCCATTCAAACATTTTTGATATAAATATGTCCTCGGTTTCTTAAATAATAATTTGTATAACTGTTCTTCATTTTGTTTCCATCTCTTTTTCCTTTTTTTCTTGAAAATACGGAAACGTACATCGCTAAACAAAATCATCAACCGCAAATATTTTTCAAAATGTTGTTTTCTTCCTGCAATATCCAATACTTTCTTTCCATCATACAATTGCTTTATCAAGTTATAATTCAGCCGAGTCTCCATTTCCCGGAGTTTCTTGTCAGAACATTCCAAATAATCCGGCAGTAAATGATACAAAACATGATTGATATAAGTTACATCATTCTCTCGCACCGCTTCATTTGAAATATCCTCCAATAGCGTATAAAAATAATTTGTCTTTCCGAGTATTTCACTGCATTTACCTTTATCATCTCTTATCTCATTCAAAAGTCGCAAATCTTCTAAAAATTCCTCCCAACTAGGAAACGGCTGCTTTTGAGAAAATTCTTCTTTCTTCTTATCTACACTGATAAATACCAGATCTCCAATAGAAATTTTCATTACTGAAGAACCTTTAAAGTGCCCTGAGATCTCTTTTGATTTTGCAGTCTTTAACTGATTTTCTGCCATTTGCATGTAATAACGAATCGGCTCTTTATTAAAGGTAATCGTCACTCCAATGCTTAGACTCAATGGTATCGAAATACCACTCGTTTGCAGCTTTTCATTAATTGTTTGCATCAATTTTTTGCATATGTTAATACCTGAAATCAAATCTTCTACGGCTACCGCAAAGAAAATATCATCTCCTGCAATATAAAACGGAAAAAGCCATCTCTGTTTCCGCTTTTGCTTATCGTTACTCGCCGCTTTATAAAGTCCTTCTAAAGAAACATGTTCGTTGAGAATTTCACTAACCTTTTGGTATGTATCATACTCTTTAATGTTCTTGAACATTGCCCCCATTCCATCCAAATCCGCTTTGATAACGGCAATCCGAAATCTTTTTCCTTCCGTATTTTTTTCAGTTTTCAGTGCATTTATATCCTCTGAAAATACGTCTAAGAATTCCTTTTCATAGCCCTTTTCTTTTGCTTCCAGCACTTGATTGCATTGAAACAGAATATCCTGATTTTTTTCTATAATGTATCCCCAGTTTTGGGTCTGTTTCAAAGCTGCCTTCGATTTCTCAATTGACTTAAGATTATTACAATTTCCAGAAGGAAAATAATACCAACGAAGTAATTTTTGTCCCTGAGATACTATGTAATATTCTCGAAATAACTCATTCAATCTGTTTTCCAGCTCGTTTTCCGGCAAATCACATTTAAAAATGTATACGCCCGAACATTTCAATAATATTTTTTTCTCAACATTCAAAAACTTCTTTTCAATCGACTCAAAAAAATCTTTCGAAATCTGATTAGAAGAATTTACAATTCCTTTTAAAGTAGCGTCTTCTGTCTGCTTTTCCTGCACATGCGAGCGGATTACTTCCGTCAAAAATGTCTGTACCTTTTCTACAGATAACGCAACAACTTGTTTTTTCATGTTATGATTCCCCTTCCTTTTTAGCCTCCTCGCCAATTTTCCCGTTAAACATCTCGGCATATGCGATATGTGGAAATAGCATTGGATTGTTAATCAGCATCAAGACTTGATTGAATTGGAAATTAAATGTCATTAAAGATAACTTTTCTTCTCCAAACTTCACTTCGTAATCATCCAACTTTTGGTCTTTTGCCTTTTGCAAAGAAACTGATTCTTGCTTTTCTTCTTCCTTAAGAGTTTTCTCTTCTTGTGCATGATTTAGTTCTGTATACCACTCATACAGATTTTCTGCTTTTGAAGACCATTCGATGTCTAATTTTTCTTCTCCCGCCCTTATAACCACATCAAAATCAACTATTTCTTGTAAATTCTTATATTCTTGATTTAAGCAACATAAAATACGTAACGGCCGAGTCGCAGTTTGTGTCGATACTGGTTCCTTCTCTCCACACACAATTCTATTAATAGTCCGAACAACGGATCTATTGGAAGTTTTTAATTGCTCTATACTATTTATCCAATTTTCCAACAACTTTTCATCCATAGAAGTGCTCTTGCATTCCACTACTGCCACCACTGCCTCAATCGGGATAAACTTAATTTCTCCATATCGGAAAACATACGGTGTATACATCTCATCAAAAATGGCTAAGTCAACCTCATTGGATACATTTCCCTTGGAATCAATGATAAAAACCGATTGTTCAATCACAAATTTTTTAGGTACAATTGACTCGAACATTTCTTCCCAAATCTTTTCCCTATAGCGTCCAATCGTACTTCCATGTGTTGTCTGAAAAAACAACTGGTTTACATAATTCTTTTCCATTTTCTTATAGTTCTCTTTGATTTTTTCAATTGTTTTCGAATCCATCACATCTACTCCTTTTCTCATTATCATATAAAATACACTTGAATATTTCCCATTCCAAATGTCGTATTACGCCCAATATGCAACACTTCTGCCGTCGCAAGCCACGGAACAAACGGCGTCAGTTCTCCCGCATATTCTAGTTCTCCAATCAAACCACTAAAATCCATTTTCCCATGCAACCGGTTGGAATAGCGCTCCAGAACCTCTAACTCTAATTCTTCTCTTACTGTCTGCACTTCTGCCGCGAGCATTTGAATATTTTTAACTTCATCATAATCTACCCATCCGCCATATCGTTCTACAATCATCACAATTCGCTTCGTAATATTTCGGATCAACGTCTCAAATGAAATATGCATTAACAATTTCCCACCTCGCCGAATTCGAAGTGGTGTCTGCAATTTCACAACTACTCCGGTAACAGTTTCTAACTTTAGACATGAGAGTTTCTTTGCATTTATTTCTGCCATAGAATACATTTTCGTCTGCCAGAGAACCCTTTGTTCCAAAATATTGATAATTCTAAATAAACGAAACGAGTATCTCTGCGCTCCCATTCCGAACTGTTCTGCTTTCTGTAATGCAGCTATCAATGCGGAAGCATATTGTATCGCATCTCCTAAAAGCAAAATCTCAAAATTTAATTCTTCGCCTTTTTTCACGAATAACTCTGTTCCACAAACTACTGGTGGAATTATGATATATGGCTTTACAATATCCTGCTTATCCTTACATTGCTTCCCGTTCTTATACAAAAATTTATAAACTTCTCGATTTGTTTTATATAATGCCTGTCCTAAAATTCCTCTTAATGTGGAACCAAGGTATTTCGGCAACTTTGCATCTTCCAACGCTAATAAAGAAATGTGAAGTGGTAAATACGTAATTTCAAATAATTCTCGTTCTTTCATAATATACCTCTTGCCCCCAATCCTTTCTTTTCATCTATATCGTAATCCACATGATTAATAGCACTAAGCCAAATTTTCTCCTTGTCTAATACTAATTGTACAAGTGCCACCGACACAACAACATGTTTCTTTTAAAATCCTATTAATTTACTTCTTTTCCTAATTCCTTATATCTAACAAACTTCTTTTTAAATTTTATAGCAACTCATCCAATAATTGTTGCTGCTGATACAAATTTGCTGTTGCCCGATAAACCATTTCATCAAAATGTAGCCAACGTTCATTTAACGTGGGTAACACTGCATTTCGCAAAAAATTGCGATCATAAATTTCGGATTGATTACTCTCATCTTCTACCCATTCAAGTTGATGCTGTACAGCGTATGCTTGAATCATTTCTTTCTTGATAGCGAGAAGTGGTCTAAAAAGAGGCATATTTTGCCAAAAGCCTACCACTGGCATTGCCGCTAAGCCTTTTGCCCCGCTCCCTCGTTTTAAGGCAAGAAAGAAGGTTTCTACCTGATCGCCCTGATGATGTGCCGTTACCACTGTTTCATCGACTTGTCGCACTGCTTGAATAGCCTGATAGCGTGCATGTCGTGCGGCATCTTCAATACCTTTTGAACCTTGTACTGAGACTTTTTGCAAAATA
>OGJD01001715.1_pt1 | contig 11415 bp, 10 predicted proteins | sample 1571971 | NCBI WGS metagenome assembly OGJD01 (sample SAMEA2582117, study PRJEB24529) | metagenome | biome: Human gut stool | place: China | collected 2011
GAATATCTAAATCCGTTCCGGAAAAGGCTGAATAGTGTCGCTTATCCATCCAAAAGACACGATTATCATCCTTGATAGCATCATATACACTAGCTAACTTACCATAAAGTTCTCGCCCAGACGTCCCTGCAATATTGTGCGGTGGAAAGAGCTTGGTTTCAGGATGGAAGGTATCTCCTTCATCATGTCGGTCCATAGCAACGAAGATATAGTCCCCATTGTCATAGGCTTCTTGAGTTACCTGAGCAATGCGATCTTCAATGGCTTGGGCAGGCTTTCCAGCCGTCAACTTCCCATCATCTGCCACAAAATCATAAGAGTAATCAATTGATATCAATGCCTTTGTCATATTACTTTCTCCTTTAAAAAAAGTGGGGCAGGTTCCTCCTACCTCACTTTCTTTCAGTATTCTTCTTATTCGTATTCTTTCAATTTATCGTAGATACCTTCGTTAAGGACTTTAAGATAAGTCCCTTTCATACCGAGTGAACGGCTCTCAATAATACCAGCTGATTCCAACTTACGAAGGGCATTAACGATAACTGAACGTGTAATTCCGATACGGTCAGCGATAACAGACGCTGTCAAGCGACCTTCCAAACCGTCCAACTCATTCAAGATAGCTGAAACTGCCTTGATTTCTGAGTAAGACAAGGTATTAATTGCCATGTTGATAGCTGTTTGTTTACGAATTGTTTCTTCCAAGTTCTCTGTTTGAAGGTTCAACAACTGCAAACCAACAACCGTAGAGGCAATCTCAACCAAGATAAGATCTTCATCCACAAAATCATGGTCGTTACGCCAAATGATGAAAGAACCAAGACGCATCCCACCACCATAGATAGGGGCAATTGTAGTCAAACCATCTGGGAAGTCATCTTTTGATTCCACAGGGAAAATGGTCAAGTCACTGTCAATACCAATGTTTTCTTGAGTGTCATAAACACGGCTGATTCCACGTGTGTATTCTTCTGGAAGTTGTTTAGCTTCAAAAAACTCTTCTACACGATCATTGTTGGTTTTGTACTTCATGGCAAAACCAAGGAGAGCACCACCACCATTAACGATAGCAGCGTTACAATCAATGATATCCGCCAATTGAGCAGCCATATTGTTGTATGGAAGATCTCCTTCCAAGCTATCTACTGAGCGTTGCAAGATAGATGTAATTTTACGTGTTTTAGCCAGCAAATTTGCCATATTTATTGTCTTCACTTTCTATTGTAATCATAATAATATCAAGCCTTGCACTAATCTTCTGCGTCAAGACCTACTAGCCCTACTATTATAGCACACTTAACCCAGAAATTGCAAACAATTGTCTGAAAATTATTTATTATTCTACTATTCATTATATTAAGTATATTATGGCATTTTTAGGAAAAACGTCCGGATTTTGCTCAAATACATCCCCTTTTTAGAAACAATAAAAACTGGACAAGCCTTTTTGTCCAGTTTTTTAAGAAATTAACGCTTGTAATATGACAAGACTCGTTCGATTTTGTTACCGAGATCAGCCAACTCTTCCACTCGAGGAAGATAGACAATGCGGAAGTGATCTGGTTCATTCCAGTTAAAGCCTTTACCTGGAACTAGGAGAACCTTCTCCTTCTTCAAGAGACGAAGACAGAATTCTTCATCATCTTCAATATCGTACATGTTACGGTCAATCCTAGGGAAGATGTAAAGCCCTGCATCTGGCTTAACAGCTGATAGCCCTGGAATAGCGTTTACGGTATTCGTGATAAACTCACGTTGTTCATAGATACGACCGCCAGGAATCAAGAGCTCATCCACAGATTGGTAACCACCAAGTGAAGTTTGAATAACGTGCTGAGAGAGCACATTAGCACAAAGACGCATGTTGGCCAACATATTAAGCCCTTCAATATAGCCTTTGACATTCTTTTTAGGTCCAGAGAGAACCATCCAACCCACACGGAAACCACAGATGCGGTGAGACTTAGAAAGACCATTCATAGACACGCAGAAGACATCTGGTGCAAGACTAGCAATTGCAGTATGTTTCTTACCATCCATAACCAAGCGGTCATAAATCTCATCCGCAAAGATAATCAAATCATTTTGTCGAGCAATATCAACAATCTGTTCAAGAACATCCTTAGGATAGAGCGAACCTGTAGGATTATTGGGATTGATGACTACAATTGCCTTAGTATTTGATGTAATCTTTGATTTGATATCATCAATATCTGGATACCAGTTAGATTTTTCATCACAGACATAGTGTACGGCATTACCGCCTGCTAGACTGACACAGGCTGTCCAAAGAGGATAATCTGGCATTGGAACCAAGACCTCATCTCCATCATCAAGCAAGGCCTGCATAGACATGGAAATCATCTCTGAAACACCATTACCAATATAAATATCATCAATATCTACATTTGGGAATCCCTTTAACTGGCAATACTGCATAATCGCCTTACGAGCTGAGAAAATCCCTTTACTATCCGAATACCCTTCACTGTTACGAACATTCATAATTAAATCACGAATGACTTCATCCGGTGCTGTAAAGCCAAATTCCGCAGGATTTCCCGTATTAAGACGAAGAATCTTTTCACCGTTAGCAATCATACGGTTGGCTTCATCCAAAACTGGTCCACGAATATCATAGGCAACGTGTTCCAACTTTGATGATTTATCAAATGTTTTCATAAGTTAATCCTTTCAAAAGATACTAAAAGTAGATACATCTAGCAGAAAATAAGAAAATTCAACACCTGATGGGGATTTCCACTTTTATTGACACCAACTTTATTTAGGCTCAGCCATTTGGTATCATTTCTGAAGACTTGTCTTCCTCTTTTTTAATTATCATGTTTCTTACGAAGCTAATAACAGATTGTATTATACCTCTTTTTCATGCAATCTTCAATTTTTAGATAATACTGAAATCTTCACATTACTACGGACATCCTAAAGTAAGCAGTCAAAAAAAGATTTCAGAAAATCCATAACAACGCTTTCATTTTTTAAATTAAAGGAGTATAATAAAGCTAAAGATAGGAGGTAGAGCTTATGTCTCAACAATATGAACGTATTATGGTAGCTGTCGACGGTTCTTACGAATCAGAACTGGCCTTTATTAAAGGTGTGCACGTTGCAAAACGTAATAATGCTCAGTTACTATTGGTACACGTTATCGATACACGCGCCCTTCAAAGCGTTGCGACTTTCGACTCTTATATCTATGAAAAACTAGAAGACGAAGCTAAAGCTGTTTTGGCTGACTTTGAACGCCAAGCCAGAGAAGCTGGTTTAACCAAGATTCGCAAAGTTATTGAGTTCGGTAATCCTAAGAGCCTCTTGGCTGTTGATATCCCTGATAAGGAAAATGTTGACCTTATTATGGTTGGTGCCACTGGTCTCAATACTTTTGAACGCTTGCTTATTGGTTCATCTTCTGAATACATTCTCCGTCACGCAAAAGTTGACTTGCTCATTGTTCGTGACTCTGAAAAAACACTTTAGTCACCTCTCACAAGCACCTCTGGTGCTTTTCTCATACAAAAAAAGAACCGAGATTTTAACTCTCAGTTCTTTTTTTGTTCTATTTTTCAGACTTTGCTGATTCAGACATCACTTCTGACTCTGAAGTTGACTGGCTTTCTTCGACCAAGTCTTCACTAGCAGATTGACTTGAGGCACCTGCTTGCTCCAAAGCAAGGCTAGTTGAAAGGCTCTCACGCTCTGCTTCCTGACTAAGGCTAGCTTCAACAATCATGAGTTCCTTTTGACGTTCTGTTTCACGAAGGTATTCACGTTCTTCTAGCTCTTCCTGACGACGTCTTTCCTGCTCAAGTCTTTGAGCTTTTTGACGCTCACGCTTAGCATGACGTTTTTGCGTCTCATCAATCAAGACCTTAGTGTTGTCTTTAATATGCATCCACTTAATAAGACGAACTAAGAGTCTCCATAGGAAAACAATAATCGATTCTGCGAAAAGAAGAATCTCAACCAGAATAACACCTAGCAAGCTCCAAGCCATGAAGAGTGTAATCAATAATTGCGTAAAAATCTTCTTCAAGTCACCCAAATGATTGTTGTGAATATTAAGAGTCTCAAGGAAAAGATCTAAAATTCCTTGCAAGAGGTGTGATTTAACAGATTTGTCTCCCTCTAAGCTCAAGTCCGTTTGAACTTCTGCTGGAGTAACAACGGTCAAGTCCCCATCTTGGTAGACATCAATACGGTCTCCTAATTTTATATCAAAATCAAAAAGCTTGCGATCTATTTTCTTAAGTCGCCCGTCAGGATGACTGAGATAAACAAAGTCATCATCAAATTTTAAAATACGAAACATAATTTACCTGCTCTTTATTGCTCCTTAAATAATAGCAAAGTTAAAAAGCCCTTGTCAAGAGCTTCTTTTTTAATCCAAGGTTTTAACACCGATACGATTTTTATACTCTTGATACGTTTCAGTGTGCATAAGAGCTTTGGCATTTTTGACCCGATCTGCTGTTGGTGGTTTGACCCCTTCCAAAGGATAGGGAATGCCGAGCTCACGCCATTTGAACTCACCCATTGTATGGTAGGGAAGGATTTCAAATTTATCAACATTTTTCAAGGTCTTTACAAACTCGCCGAGCTTAATCAAGTGTTCGTCAAAGTCTGTCAAACCAGGTACCAAGACATGGCGAATCCAGACTGGAACTTGTTTATCAGACAGATATTGAGCAAATTCCAAGATATTCTTATTAGGTTGACGGGTCACAAACTTGTGTTGTTCGGGATCAATCTCTTTGATGTCAAGTAGGACCAAGTCAGTAACAGCCAAAAGTTTGTCAACAACTTCATGATACTCAGGAGTATTGCGGTAAGCAAACCCACAAGTATCAAGCGTACAGTGAATTCCTAGCTTCTTAGCCTCTGTAAAGAGGGCAGTGACAAAATCAATCTGAAGCATGGCCTCACCACCGGATACAGTGATACCACCGTGCTCACCCCAGAAATGACGGAAACGAAGAGCCTCATCTAAGACATCTTCAACCGTACGTTCAACAGCCTTATTTGACTCCATAGCCCAAGTATCTGGGTTATGACAATATTGGCAACGCATCTTACAGCCTTGCATGAAAACAATAAAACGGATACCCGGACCATCTACGGATCCAAAACTTTCGGTTGAATGAACAAGTCCAGTCACCTGACTGTAATCAATTTCTGCCATGGCAGCCTCCTTGTAAACGCTTTTTACATGTTTTTATTATACCTCTTTTATCGGAAACATGCTCCATATCTGCCTGAATTCAAGCAAAGGTTATACTATAATACATCTGAAATGAAGGAATATCTATACTATACCAGAAGAAAAACAAAAAAACTGGAAAAATCCAGTCTTTTATCATCTATATCTTTAGGCACGTTTCTTGAACCCCAAAAAGGCTGCAGCAGCAAGGAAGAATGTTCCCGCCAATGTCAAGATTACTGTTGATGCTTCACCAGTCTTAGGAAGTGTAACTTCCTTACCTTTAGCATCTTTACCAGTCAATGTACCGTCAGCATTCACTTTGAATCCTACTGTTTCAGGAGCGACAACACTTGTTGTACCATCAGTGTTAGCGATGACAATTTGGCTGTTTTGTGTAGACACAATTGTTTGGCCAGCTGCAGTGATAACTGGAGCTGTTGGTGTTACAGTAACAACAGGTTGTCCATTAACATTCACTGCTGGAGTTTCAGGGTTTTGAGGTGCTTCGCTTGTCCCTTTATCAGTTGCTGAAGCTGGGTCTTCTGGTTTCTCAGTTGGTTTATCAGCTGGTTTTGTTGATGAATCAGCTGTTGGAGCCGGTGTCGCAGGTGTTTCTGGAGTTGCTGGTGTTGTTGGCTCAGCTGGTACTTCAGGAACTGTAGGTGTTGGTGTTGTTGGCGTTGCCGCACCTGTGTTTGAATCATTGCTACGAGCCAAGTCACCATCACTTGGGGCTGTTGAAGGACCAGTTGCTGCATAATCTGTCGTTGGTTGTGTAAGAACAGCATCATTTGTCGCAATACCATCATCCGCAAAAGAGGTTACTGGTACAAAAGCTCCTAGGGTAAGGGTGAGTAAAAGCAAGCTACTATATATAGATTTTTTAGAAGCCATTAAGATTCTCCTTTTTTCATTTATCAGTTAATTTATATTCTACCATAAAAAAGTAATAAAAGACTGTTTTAATTAAAATCTTATTTATTTTTATTCTAAATCTATCAATACACTGAAATATGTTAGAGTGTCTTCAAAATTATGGTTGTTTTTCTGACAAAGTCTGGCAGTTTTGATAGGTAAAAAAGGCTATATGACGTACTTTATAGGCGTTTTCTAATCTTATTATTTTGATAAGCTGATATTCCAAGATAGATAAGAAAAAGCACTTTCACTCATAATGAGAGAAAGTGCCTAATTAGTAAATAGTCGCTTTTAAGTTCCAATATTTTCTAATAAAAACATGTAGAAAACTATTCTTCTGCCTCTTCTGGAGCTGCCGTGATGATTACCTTAAGTTTGGTTACACGACCATCCTTAACCTTATCATTGATAAATTCGAGGTGTTTGTCCTTGTTGATAACTGCATAGTGTTCCTTGACTTCTTGAGTTGGAATGGCTCCCACACCAGTCAAATAATAACCTGCGATAGTATCAACGTCATCACTCTCAAGTTCTGTATCAAAATGTTCATTGAAGTCGTTAAGAGTCATAGCTCCCTCGACAATATAGGTATTCTCACCAATTTCTCGAACTTCAACACTAGATTTATCTGTTTCGTCGTCAATCTCACCAACGATTTCTTCCAAAAGATCCTCGAAGGTAACAAGACCAGCAACGCCACCGTACTCATCAAGCAAGATAGCCATCTGATTATTGGTGTTACGAAAGGCTGCCAAGAGATCATCTACGAAGATAGTCTCAGGAACAAAGAGAGGTTCGTTCATGATTCGACGAAGTTTGATATTTTCGAAACCAAGTTCGAAACCTGCTTTAAGAAGATTTTTGGTATGAATGACACCGATAATCTTATCCTTGTCATCTTCGTAAACAGGAATACGAGAGAAACTTTCCTTGAGAATAGCTTGGATATTTTCTTGAGTGTTGTCTTCAATATCAATCATGAAGGCATCTGTACGAGGGACCATAACCTCACGCGCCATCAATTCATCAAGAGAGAATACCCCTTGAAGCATTTCAATTTCTTCAGCCTCAAGCGTATCCTCACTCTTGGTCAACATGTACTCAATCTCATCACGTGTCATCTGCTCATCTGCATCATCAAAGGTAGCAGGTGTCAAACGAGACAAAAGATTGGTTGACGCCGAAAGAATCCAAACAAAGGGACTAACAATCTTACCTGTAACAATAATGACAGGTGCCGAGTAGATGGCTAGATTTTCCTTGAGATTCATAGCGATACGTTTTGGATAAAGTTCCCCAAAAACGATAGAGATATAGGTCAAGACAACCAAAGAAATCATGCTACCCGCTGTCTTAGCCCAAGCCGCATGACCAAACCAAGTCGCTATCACTGCACCTAGTGACGCAGAGAGACTGGCCCCCTGTAAGAGGCTAATAAAGGTAATACCAACCTGGATAGTTGATAGGAAGTTGTTTGGATTTTCAAGAACCTTGAGTAGGCGAATAAATTTCTTATCGCCTTCTTCTGCCTTTTGCTCTACACGTGAGCGGTTAAGTGATACGAGAGCCATCTCAGAGGCTGAGAAAAAGGCTGTAAGCAAGGTTAAAATTAGTAGTAAAATAGATTGAAATAATAAGGACTGACCACTAGAGTCTTCCATTTTTTCTTCTCCTCTAAAAAAAATTCTGACTTTTATTATACCATAATTTCCCAATAAAGGTGTCTATTTTATGCTATAATTAGAGTAATTTATCATCAAAGGAGAGACTTATGTCACTTATACGATTAGAAAATGTCAGTTTAGCACGTCAAGGAAAAACACTTTTGTCTGGCCTTAACTGGACAGTTGAAAAAGGTCAAACCTGGGCTATCCTGGGACTTAACGGTGCTGGAAAATCAACCCTCTTACGTTTGTTGACAGCTGAATTTTTCCCTTCTGAAGGAAAGGCTGAGATACTAGGCTACACCTTTGGTAATGGAGACATCACAGGTCTTCGTCAACACATCGGTATCGTCAGTTCCTTTATCACTGAGCGTCTGCCTCAACATATGACTGCTGAAAAAATCGTCCTTACGGGTAAGTACAAAAGTTCAATCCTCTACAAAGCCTATGGAGACAAAGAGCTACAAGAAGCCAAGGATATGCTGACTTCACTTGGTGCTGGAGATTTGATTGGTCGTAAATACCGTGGTCTCTCTCAGGGAGAAAAGCAAATCTGTTTAATTGCTCGTAGTCTGATGGAAGATCCCGACATCATCATCCTTGACGAAGCAACTGTGGGCTTGGATCTCTTTGCCCGCGAAAAGCTCTTACGTCAAATCGACCGTATCACCTCGCTTCCTCACGCACCACTGGTCCTTTACGTCACCCACCATGCTGAAGAAATCACTGAAAACATGGACCACATCCTCCTACTCCGTCAAGGAAAAATCGTGGCACAAGGACCAAAAAATGATATCATCACACCGGAAGTTTTAGCTGACTTCTACCAAAATCCTGTTCAAATTATTCCAATTGATGACCATCGTTTTTACATTAACCCTCTTCTATAAAAATCGCTCAAAGAAACAAGTCCCCCAGATAATGTCTAGGGGACTTGTTCTTTTATCACTACTCCTCTTTTATTTTCGATACGCCATACAAAATTAAGGCTGGAACGATAAGTTGTTCTATAGAACCATATGAAACAATGAATAGCCCAGCAACTACATATAGACGGTTTTTGTTAGCGATGCTTATAGCTCTTGGAAGCATCATAGTAGGAATTATGATTAATGGAGTCATAAGAATGAGTTGTATAAACTAATCAAGACCTGCTAAGGGATTAGGGTCGTTTGTAGGATAGTAAAAGACAGAAGTTAAATTAATAACTAGATTCCTAAGCGCTAAAATAAAAGCAGTCCAAAGCCAAGGGGAATGAAGACTTAGAGGATTGAGTTGTCTCTGGCTCTCCGCATAATCATAAATCTTACGCTTTTCAATGACTGGTTTAGTCTTTTTCTCCACCAACAGATTATCTTTCCTAACCTCAAACCCATACTTCTGCTGCCATTTTTCAACGAGTGTGGAAGTGTTGCCGTTTGTGCGATAGACAAGATAAGATGAAACTACCAGGAGAAAAAGAGAGACGTCAGTAATGATATGGTCAACCAAGAAACCATAAATCAGCTCAAGTAGACTAATGGCTACAATAAGGATTGAAGAGATTCTTAATTTCTTTTGGTTTATTTCAGTCATTAATGTAAGGAACAAAAATATACTTGCACACTCTAGAACAGGATACAGTATGTAAAAAATACCACTAATATCTTTTGTAGTAATCTTTACGTAGTGTGTAGCCCACATTACAGCAACCATTCCTAAGCCAAGAAGAGGAACAGAGGACTGCCAAGCTGACGGGCTTTTAAAGGAGGCTAAGAGCATCGGAAGTTCTGTCTTCTTCATCATAATGACGAGCCAAATTAGGCAAATAACAGTTAAAACTGGTGAAACCAACCAGGGTTTAAAAATGGAAGCCGGTACTATAAAATAGGTAACTAGCTGACAAATATGGAAGGCAAACACAGCTAAGATGCCCTCAACTTTCCGCTTGTCCTTCATAAGCTAAGCCTAAAAACAAACCAGACTAAAAAGAGTTGCTGTGGAAATTGAGAACTTAGTAAGGATACAGAATTGAGCGTTTCATACTCAAAATGCAAACCATAAGACCTAAGCATAGATAGAGCCAACAATACTTCAAAAAAAGATAAGTATATAAAAGCAAATTTTTCTAGACATACAACCACCCCGCCTTTCATTCAATCTTAGAGAGAATATCTTCCAATACCATTATACTCTTTTTATGTAAGCGTTTTATCCTTGTGGTAAAATATTTTCCCTTTTCTTTACTTGATCATAAGACGCTCTTTTTTGGCCGAATAGAGCCTAGAATTAACCACATAGACATATGATATTGTCTGCGAGGTAGCCTTTTGATAACTTAGTAGGTGTTAAAGTAAAAAAACTTTCAAACAAAGAAAACGAGGTAGAAACATGACTAAAGTAATAGGTTTTGGATTAATCGCTACAGCAATAACAGTTATCACTTACAGTATTCTCGGCTTCCCCAAAATGGAGGTGTCGCTTTGGCCACTATTTCCAGTTGTTTTATTTGCCTTCTTTGCAATAGAAAATCTTATCAAAAAAGATTATAAATCTAGCCTCATGAGTACTTTGATTGGTTTAATGATTGCTAATGCAATCTATGACATACTCCCTATCTCAAATGGTATTCTGATTGTTGCAGGAATCCTAACTTGCCTAGGACTAGGTTTTCTTTTTCCAAATCACGCTACAGATAAAGAGAGACATTAAAAGAAGCCAAGATTTCTCTTGGCTTCTTTTTGTGATAACATTCATTGCTTAAGCTCGACCTCGAGCCAGATTAATCATATCATAGGTTAACGTGTTGCTAGTTTCTTTGAGAGAGTAATCCTCCAAAGTATTGACTTCCTTACGAAGCTGCTTGGCATAACGGCTAGAGATCAGTTCGGCCTGCTCATACTCGTTAATAACCTTGCGTTCCAAATAATAACCACGCAACATTTCATCGATATTGTCCGGATTGAGGTGGGTGATAACCCGCTCTACAAAGGCTCCTGATTGGATGATTTCAGCTTCCTGAAGACGACTACGTTTCATATAAGACAAGAGGTCTGAGTGGTAGACACCTTCCAAGTTACTTAAGGCTTCCAAAATTTGCTCCGTATTTGTCAAATATACCTCAGCTATATGGTCACGATTCTCCTCTGTCAAACGAGTAACACGCAGAATTTCATCATGATCAAGGCTAAACCTAAAGGTTAAAACCAAGTGTAAGAGTCGACGAAGACCACGCACAAAGACAACGAAGGCATAAGAAAGACTAGAAACAAAGCCACGGTTGATACGACGCTCCAACCCCTTGATATAACGTTGATAAAGGTTATATTCGAGTTCAGAAATCTTGCCCTTCTTGTAAGCATATTCCAGGCCTTCACTCTCGATTTCCATGATCATGACACGGATATTGGCCAACTCTTCTTTGACATTATTGGATTCCTGCTCCAAGATTAGATTTTCCAAGCGTTGGTTATAATTGTCAATAGTCGCATAGATAGCCCCTTGATGTTTAGACTGCTTGAGGTCCTTCTCTAGCTCTCCAACCACATCATTGAGAATGGCAATCTGCATATAATGGTTGGTCGTGTGAGCTGGTCCAGTGGCTAACTTAGGTAGGACTAAGATACCAGTTAA
>OGJD01001726.1_pt1 | contig 11336 bp, 10 predicted proteins | sample 1571971 | NCBI WGS metagenome assembly OGJD01 (sample SAMEA2582117, study PRJEB24529) | metagenome | biome: Human gut stool | place: China | collected 2011
TTATGAGAAATCGTTGGTTTATTGCATTAGCAGCCATTGGTCTACACATATCCATTGGTAGCGTATACGCATGGAGCGTACTCACACGTCCAATCATGGTAGATATGGGTTTTACCTTATCGCAAACAACATGGACATTCTCATTAGCCATTTTAATGCTCGGACTATCTGCGGGTTTTCTTGGATCTTTTGCAGAAAAAATAGGTCCTAAAAAAAGTGGCCTTCTCGCTATGTTATTCTGGGTAACCGGATTATTTGGTACGGCCTATGCACTTAGCATACATAATCTTACCTTACTCTACCTCTTCTACGGCATCATTGGTGGTATTGGACTAGGCATCGGTTATATAACACCAGTGTCTACGCTCGTGAAATACTTTCCAAATCGCCCAGGATTTGCTACCGGCTTAGCCATTATGGGTTTTGGATTTGCTTCACTCATTGCAGGACCTCTTATGCAATATCTCGTAGCTCAGGTTGGATTAATAGATAATTTCATTATCCTCGGTGTAATCTATCTCGTAATTATGGGTGCTTCTTCTCTCTACTTGAAAGCACCTCAACAAAAACACCCAACTCGAACTACTAAAGATAAATCTACCATGTACGTTCATAACCATGGCATGCTAGCCAATGATGCCATGAAAACTTGGCAATTTGGTGCCCTTTGGTGGGTATTCTTTATTAATATTACCTGTGGTATAGGTCTCCTATCCTTAGCATCCCCAATGGCTCAAGAAGCCATTGGTATGACACCTGCAGCAGCTGCATCGCTGGTTGGTGTCATCGGTATCTTCAATGGTGGGGGGCGTATTGCATGGTCTACTATTTCCGATTACCTTGGACGAGCACAGACTTACATACTATTCTTTATTATAGAAATCATCGCATTCTATTTACTCGCCCAAACAAATAGCGCACTAACATTCCAAATTTTAATTCTTCTCATTATCACATGCTATGGCGGTGGATTCGCCTGTATGCCAGCATATCTTGCAGATCTCTACGGTATACGTCAGCTTTCTACCATTCATGGTCGTATTCTAACTGCTTGGGGATTGGCTGGCATCGTGGGCCCTATGCTCGTATCATACTTTCACGAAGCAGGATATGGCTATACTACTGCTTTAGAATGCTTTGCCGCTCTGTTTGTAATAAATACAATTATTGCTATAGCCCTAAAATTATACGGCAAACGAGAATTACACAACTAATAACTCCATTTAAACATGAAGAAACGGCCTGACATATCAATGTCAGACCGTTTCTTCAAATTTTTACTTTAGAAGCGAAATCTGGCGTCAAAACCATTTATGCTTCACTTTGATATAAATTATATCATATCTAAACAAGGAAAGAAATCTTATACCTTCCTTCCCTGTTTTATTGTTATAACTTAAAAACTTTTCCAATCAAACGATATAATAACATCTCTTAGCTTACTATCAATATCTCGTAACAACTTTATAAACGGCTGTCCTTTATTTTCATCCCAAGAGGCTAACACAGGTTCAATCCCAATATGAATCAAAGTATTTTCATAATAATTACCATGACAAGGTCTTGTGACACATTGATTATAAGTAAAGCTTAATGTGTCCAATTGATTCAAAATTTTTTCATCAATCATAGTATTAAGTTGAGCATATACCTTTTTACGTAATACCTTCCCAGCTTCACTAGAATCATTATTATAATATCGCAACGATAAATATAACCCTTTTGAGTCATGATCTACACGCCAAAACAGCCAAGGCTTAAAGCTAGTTGGAGGATTAGACCAGATAGCATCTGATTCTGTTCGACTCCAAAAACGTCGGTTAGTCCACGGACTGCCTCCCTGATTTGTACCGGTACTATATTGATTAGGATATATACTCATATCCTTCCATAGCCAGGAACCATCTATATTTTCGTTATCAAATATAATTTGCAATAAACCATGCTGCGTGATACGTTCCCATTTAATATAATAACATTCATCATCATATTGCCCATTAATTTTAGATACGATTTGATACCAATCTAGTTGATTTTTTATATGCTCACAATAGCCTTTTAGGATATCGCTTTCACAGTCGTCATAATTTTTTAAGATATCCCAAAACATAGGTCCCGTTAAATAGTTATCCACCGAATCGCTATGAGCTACTTGCCAATCATAATCAAAGTAATATCCTGTCTTAAAATAGACCGTATGAATATGATAGTTTGCTATATCAGCATGGTCTATATCAAGGTCTACTAACTTAAAAGCTTTTTCTAATTTATTATAAGCATTCCAAGGTTTCTTATTCTCAAAAACCGTCTTAAGTGAGCCTCTATAAAAACTAATTTGATTATCATGTTCACTAGTATTTGTTTTATCTTCTATGATAATAGCTAACTTATATTGAGGAATTATAGCTAGTACATCAATATTTAAAACCTGCTGCACCAAAATCACTTTATCTATTGAATTGATATCTACCTTTGAAATCACATCACTATTTGATTGATTCTCTATTAATTTAGCTAGTAAATCTAAACCAAGTTGACGATATCTATGTGTAGTTACATTATCTGGTTCATTAATCCAATTAAGACACCAACAAATAAAAGCATCTTGAGATAACTCTCCGGTGGCAAAAGTAAAGATGTTATTCATACTTATTTCCCCTAAATTAAATAGCTTTTCATATTTATAGTTTTCAATAAATCTAATTATAAAACTATAAATTTCCAGTTTTCTTTAAATATTTAATATAAATATCCTTCAATCTAACTACATCCCCTAATGTCTTATCCATTAAATTATTATAGTTACTATCATCATCAAAATTTAATTCATCAGATACTTCATAAATTATTTCTGCTTTCTTCAAGCTATCCGAATTTCTCCAAACTAGCTCCCCTGTCTCAGATTCAATTTCAGTTTTTAACCCTTCGAGCAAATAATATAATTCTTTATCATCACGTATATATAAAACTATTTTAATACAATGCTCTCTATCATTAAGCTTTATCTCTAGATGTGCTTTACTTGTACCAATAGATACCGACATCCAGTCATCAGTATTAGCTTTTCTATTCTTTAAAATTGATATTTTGCTATTTTCACTATTAGAGCTATATTCAATAAGACGTGTCCAAAAATCATAACGTGCCGCTTGTGAGCGATTTAGTGTTTTATCACTAGACTTTGTATTTGCATTCTTTACAAAATCATTAGGCATTTCTGCAATTTCAAATTTAGGGGCTGGTAAAGACTCTCCAATACGATATGCCTTTAACTCAATTAAAAAGAAATTAATATCACTTATTGTGTTATTATTTAACCATTCTATAGCACTCTTATGTTCAGGACGTGCATGTGTAACAATCCAAATAATAGTAGATGCATCTAAACCAGACGCATAAGTAATAATTTTTCCTAAATGGTCATGATCAGAACGTTCTAATTGATTTTCAATAATGACAATTTCATCTTTATTATTATCATCTTTAGCAACTATATCACATCGATAAGAACCAATAAACTGCTCTGTTTCAACATCAGTAAAAGATATACCTAACTCTTCCCCCAAAATTGATAAATTTTCTTCTTTTGCAAGCCATACTGAGAAATCATATTGTTCATGTACCCATAATTTTCGTACATCAACAGATTCAAGTTTACCTATACACATATTTCCTCCTAAAAATTAATACTAACATTTTAAAGTCAAAATAAATAACTTTCTTTCCCTAAATTTTACTAACAAGAATGTTATAATAATATTATTCAACAAACTTCATGAAATTTCCTTCATTTTTACTTAGGATAAATATATGATTATCTACTCTTCCACAAAACAATCTTTCATCCAAGATTTCGAACAAGGTGTCTTGGTCAAAAAGTTACATCAATCATTAACAGAAAAATATCGTCGTGTTGGCGAATCTGAAATTCATTCATGGCAGACTTCATTATCTTATATGGCTAATGTCATGCGTGATTCTGCTATACCTGATTTAGCCGGTGTTGCCATTGAATACATCGTTCCAAACACGCAAAAACGGGTAGACTTTATTATTACCGGATTAGATCAACAGAATAAAGAACATGTAGTCATTGTGGAGTTGAAGCAATGGGGCGAAGCTTTCAAAGTAACTGATAAAGATAATATTGTATCTACCTATCTCCGTGGTGGACTCCATGAAGTCACACATCCATCCTATCAAGCGTGGTCTTACTGTAGTCTCATTGAAAACTTTAATGAAGATGTACAAACTAGACCTATTAAGCTTCATCCATGTGCCTTTTTACATAACTTTGATGAAAGTATTTCAACAGAATTGCGAGATCCAATTTATCGTGGAATATTAAATATATCTCCAATGTTTACATTAGGGCAAATGGACAGGCTCCGTGATTTTATTAAAACGTATATTCCAAAGCCTGACACTAAAGACATTATGGAATCAATAGAACATGGTAAATTAAGACCATCTAAAGCTCTGCAAGATTCTATTTTAAGTATGCTACAAGGTAATAAAGAGTTTGTACTCATTGATGATCAAAAGGTTGAATTCGAACGCATAAAAAATCTGCTCTAGATGCTATTAAGAACAATCAAAAAACTGTATATATTGTTCGTGGCGGTCCTGGCACTGGTAAAAGTGTTGTAGCAATAAACTTATTGGCAGAATGTATTCATAATGGCTATATGGCTCAATACATTACATCTAATGCTGCACCACGTAATGTATATAGTACTATGCTACAAAAAGGGTTCAAGAAAACAGAGATTAAAGCATTATTCCAAAGTAGTGGCACATTCCATACACGTTCTAAAAATGCACTTCAAATTGCAATTGTTGATGAAGCACATAGATTACGTGAAAAATCTGGAATGTACCAAAATGAAGGAGAAGACCAAATCAAAGAAATTATTAATGCCTCCCTCTTTAGTGTCTTCTTTATTGATCGAAATCAACGTGTTACTTTTAAAGATGCGGGTACCATCGATAAAATATTAAAGTTTAGTACTGAACAAAAAGCTCTTATTTATGAAGGTGCACTAGAATCTCAGTTCCGTTGTAATGGCTCTGAGGGCTATTTAGCTTGGTTAGACAACGTTCTTCAAATTACAGAAACAGCAAACTATGATGGTTTTGAAGGTGATTATGACTTTAGGATTTTTGATGATCCTAATACTATGTATGCTGCTATAAAAGCAAAAAATGAGATAAACAATAAGTCTCGAGTTTTAGCAGGCTATTGTTGGGATTGGCCTAAGGAAGGTCGAACAAGTTCTCTTGTAAAAGATATCCAAATACCGGAACATAATTTTGGAATCAGCTGGAACTTAGGAAATTCTACTACATATGCAATAGATCCAGATTCTATTAATGAAGCGGGCTGTATTCATACCACTCAAGGCCTTGAATTTGAATACGTAGGTGTTATTATCGGTGATGATCTACGTTATGAAAATGGCAAACTCATCGTAGATATTAATAAACGTGCTAAAACAGATCAGTCTATCAAAGGTATCAAAAAACTTTTAAAAGAAAACCCTGAAGAAGGATATCGTATTGCAAATGAAATTGTAAAAAATACATACCGTACACTAATGACACGTGGCCAAAAAGGTTGCTACATCTACTGTACAAATAAAGACTTAGCCAATTACTTTAAATTAGCCTATAATCATCAATTGAGCTATACTTACAACGAAACTCAAGTTGTTCTAGCAGAACAACCACTAGCAGCCGATAAAACGAGTTTTAATATAACAAAATAGAGTCTTAAAGACTTGATATAGTAAAATGAGCCTGTAGCACTATAATAATATAGTGCTACAGGCTCATTTTTAATTATTATTCAACTCATAAATATCGTCTACTTAGTATTCTTAATATCATAAGTAACCATTTCTTTTGGCATCTTAGCCCCCAGTCCACTTTGGAATGTATGATAGTAGTCCTTATTGTTATTAATATCCACATATTGCACAATATCACGATAGTCTTTTACCAATAGATTACTATTATTAGACATAATAAAATGCGTATATACAAATTGTTTGTCATGAGATATTAACATATACAAAGTTGTTTTAGGGCGCTTAATTTGTAAGTATACAGATGGCATAGCATCATTCCATACAGTAGCAAATTGAATTGGTTGTCGCATCGAATATTTGTCAGACATAATGATACTTCGTACAACTTTTGGGAATATATTCTCTAGATGCTGCATATCAGTATCTGCTATTGGCATCACCATAATCCCTTCTTTATAATGATCGCTATCGTGTATGTACATATACGAATCGCTTCTATCTACCCGTACCATTTTACTTGTTTTTAGCGTTAAAAATGTAAAATCATTAATTTTTAATATCTTACTTTTAGAAAGGATATCCTTAGCTGGCTCAATAGATGGTAGAACATAGTTCACCAAAGGTGACATTATAATCTCTTTAGTCTTATCTGCACCTTGTTTCTCCAATGAATTCAACTGTTTTTTAGGTGTCAAATTGTAACCAATATGATAGGAAATTGTAGGTGTATCCTTCATTGTAAAATTGATACTCCCTACCATCGGACTCCCCTTAGCATATGTTACATCCCATGTGGCTTTTTCTATAGTAGGATACATAAATTTATCAGCATATAATGAAGGATTAGGCGCTTTATACACTCCAGCTGTTTTCTCTGCAATAGATTTCATATCATCAATAGTCAACTTGTTATATGGAATCTTACTATCTTCCCAATTATTTCCAGCTGGTTGATGTCGTAATTCATAGGCCATAATCCCATTAGGACTCATAATCATTGCCTGTTTGAACGCAGAGGTGCCATCTGAAATTTTTTCAGTATTACCATACCTACTTGGATATGGCATAGTAAATTTTATATTTGCCCCATCCTCCTTTAAAATAAATACTGTTGAAGAAAAATTTAGTGAATGGTTTAACTCACGATTTGAATAAATTACCTTATCTAAATCTATATCACCATTACCTACCACTGCTTTGGGCATATAATCTTTTATCTCTGCTTCAACCTCACGTTCCATCTTGTGTACATCTAAATCAGTCTTGCGATAATTTTGATATGCATCCTTTGATATTGTAGGATCCGCACCTGGTATATTAATATCAATCGCATGACTTCCTAACGTAACACAGCTAAAACATAGTGTAGCCATCAATATACGTTTCATAATAGACTCTCATCCTTTCACATAATGCCTCTCAAATAGTATATATGTATAGAATATCATATTTTAGTTGACATTTAGTAGTACAATATAAGTATAGAAATGAGGAGGTGATACCTATGAAGTTTACAAAACGTATGATTGTCATGACGCTTTTAGCCGTGACAGCGGCTGTATCTACAGGATTTGCTTATGATTATGTATGCAATGGATCACAAGCAAATTGCAATACCAATGCTCAGTATAAATGTAATGCAGATACTCAATACAATTGTAATACAAACGCTCAATACAACTGTAATAATAACAATACAGTTTGTAACAATACTAGCCAAAGTTACTGTGGTCAAAACTCTAATACTAGAGGATGTGGCGGATATAGAAGATAATATGATAAGTACACTAAAAGCCTATAGTACTGTATATGTACTATAGGCTTTTATAGAGTTTATAACAAGAATACTATTTAATGCATCAATGTACTGATAAGACACAATTTAAAGCTACACTTGTATTAGGAGTTCATGCGGTTAAAGTATTCAATGGCTTTTGGTGTAAAACCAATATAAGTATTACCAGCTGCGTACGGTCCTAGTTCATATGGTTGGTAAACTAGATCAATGTTCCCCTTACCACGTAAGCAATAGTTATCGGTTACATATTTTACACTCCATCCACTTGGAATATAGCTCTTTGTATGATTACCTGTATAATAACTTAATACATGGGATCGTAAGCCGTTATCCAATTGTGCTGCATTCGCAATTTTTATATAGTTATATAATGGAATGCGTTGACCTGTTACTTTATTATATACAAGACCTCTTGTATTATACATACCATGAGCAGCTCCGGCGTAGTAATAATAGGTAGTTAGTAGGATTGAAACAACTTGACTATCCTCATAGGTAACCTTATAATTTTGAGAAACTTGATAAATATGTTGGTTGTAATACATATCCTTTGCTTCGAGTACATAATTTGCAATATCTGTATTAATAACTCTTTGAGCATAAACATGATCTGTATAAACTAAAGGATACTTTAAATCTAAATTTACATCTGATTGACTGCCTGTAACAACAGTTGCATACGTTGGTACAGTTAACATAACACCTAACATAGAGGTCATACATAGCTTTTTAAAGATTCCCATAATAATGTCTCCTTTTACAAGCACCTTAAATAGGTTTATTACTATGTTAGTTCTACAAGCTATAATAAAACTCCTCTTTTATATTTTACTTTTTTGATAGTTTATTTCACTTTATAAAACAGCTAAAACGATTTAGTATTTTACACCAAAATATAAATGTAGCTATATCATACTTTCACCATACAAAAAAGGACCCTCCAAAGAGAGTCCTTAATCTGTATTATTATGCTATTAAGCGTTTTTAGCTACTTCCATAAACTCATTTATCTTATTTCTTATGAAGAGTCATATTTTCAAAAGCTGTACCATAAGCTTCTTTAAAGATATATTTACCTACAGCATATTTAGGATCACGCAAAGCTACATCAACGTATTGTTCTGGAATATTGCTAAAGGCACCCAAGGCTACGCCATCATAATTAAAATCTTCCACACTATTTATCGTTAATTTCATACCAGAGCTAGCTTGTTTATCATATCGATAAGTAACTAAAACCTTGTGAATATATGAATCAGTTCTACTACTATTATTATTTTCAACCTCATATACAACTGCCTGTACTTTATAAATAAACTGGTTCTCTTCTATTCTTTTAATAGAACTCTTGTCTACAAAATACGTAATGGCATTTTTCCCTGTAAGAATAGGAATATTATTCTTATCATTTGTAATAGCTTCCATCGATATAGCTTGGATTTGTAATGGTATTACTATACATGCTAACAATAACATAGAAAATAACTTTTTCATTAATTTAAATCCTCTCTTTTAATATTATCACACACATTATATGTATAGGATATCATATTATAAAAGTATTGATAATCTATTACTTTCACCATACAAAAAAAGGACCCTCCAAAGAGAGTCCTTACTATGTATTGTTATGTTATTAAGCGTTTTTAGCTACTTCAACAAGTTTAGCGAATGCTGCTGCATCGTTAACTGCCAAGTCAGCCAACATTTTACGGTTAACTTCAACGCCTGCTTTAGTCAAACCAGCGATGAAACGGCTGTAAGTTGTGCCATTGATGCGAGCCGCTGCGTTGATACGAGCGATCCACAATTGACGGAATTCGCGTTTTTTCGCACGACGGTCACGACGAGCGTAGTACAACGCTTTCATTACTGTTTCGTTAGCTTTTTTGAACAAACGGGAACGTGTACCACGGTAACCTTTAGCTAATTTTAAAATCTTTTTATGACGTGCATGAGCTGTAACGCCCTTTTTTACTCTTGCCATTGTATATTTCCTCCTAAATTACGATAGTATCGATCTAATAGTTAACGATTAAGCGTATGGTAAGCATTTAGCTACGCGTTTATGGTCAGCTTTTGCAACCAATGTAGCTTTACGTAAATTACGTTTACGAGCTGGAGATTTTTTCTCAAGAATGTGGCTTTTGAAAGCTTTTGCACGCTTGAATTCACCAGTACCAGTTGCAGAGAAACGTTTAGCCGCAGCGCGACGAGTTTTAATTTTTGGCATAATATAATCCTCCCAATACCTTATTTACTTACTAAAATCATGGTCATGTTACGACCTTCTAATTTAGCTGCTTTTTCAATAGACGCCGTTTCTTTGAGTTCTTCAGCAAAACGTGTCAACACTGCCATGCCTAGTTCTGGATGTGAAAGTTCACGACCGCGGAACATAATGGTTACTTTTACTTTATTACCTTCAGCCAAGAATTTGGATGCGTTTTTCATTTTTACGTAAAAGTCATGGTCTTCAATATGTGGACGTAACTTAACTTCTTTTAAAGTTACGATTTTTTGTTTCTTCTTCGCTTCTTTCTCGCGTTTTTGTTGTTCATAACGATATTTACCGTAGTTCATAATGCGAGCTACTGGTGGTTTAGCGTTAGGTGCAATTTCCACAAGATCAAGATGCTGTTCTTCAGCCAATGCCAAAGCCTCACGGCCAGACATAATACCGATTTGTTCGTTTTCAGGACCTACGACACGAAGTTCACGAGCACGAATCTCTTCATTAATGCGTGGTGTATCCTTGCTAATAGCGTTCACCTCCAAGAGAATAAAAAAAAACGGACGGCAAACACCATCCGAATAGAATTCTCTATATTAACCTCATACTTCATGGTATTAGGTGAGTGGCGGATGGCCTCTGCTTCATAAATTACTTAATTATAATAACAAATCGAACCGTGAAAGTCAACAATAATCTTGAGCTTTTCTTGATAAATTTATTATTACAACTCATATAGTATAACAAACTATCTATGTTCTGTATATATGTGTTATTACTGACAAGTAGACCGCTTTAAGTATACAATAGTCTTATAGATTTATAATTAATTTTCTAAAAAATACGATAACAATAATAAATATAAATATATATTTATTTACGCTAACGATAACTAGCGAAATATTTATATTAATTAAGCATTAAACATATTGAAAGGAGTTTTATCATGAGTACAACAAACAGTGCCCCTCCTCTAAAGGTACGTACAAACACTCAAAATATCGGTCTCATTCTTTCCTTTATTGTTCTCGGTGGCATTTTATTATTACCAACACCAGAAACATTATCTACTGGTGGTCATCGTATGATTGGTGTCCTCGCCTTTGCTATCATCTTATGGATGACATCAGCCGTCTCCTATCCGGTAAGTGCGACCATGATTACGGCACTCACAGCCTTGTTACTAGGTTTCTCACCAAATCCAGAAGCACCCGCGAAAGCTATGGGCACAGCGAATGCCTTAAAACTAATTATTTCAGGTTATTCTTCTCCTGCGATGATTCTTGTAGGTGCCGCTATGTTTATTTCCGTAGCCATGCGTAAAACGGGACTAGATCGTCGCATTGCCATGCTCGTATTATCTAGCGTAGGCACAAAGGTAAGCCGCATCTATTTAGGTGTTATTATTACAGGTCTTATTCTAGCCTTCTTTGTACCGAGTGCAACAGCTCGTATCGCTTGTCTTGCTCCAATTATTATCGGTATCGTTGAAAAC
>OGJD01001742.1_pt1 | contig 11236 bp, 9 predicted proteins | sample 1571971 | NCBI WGS metagenome assembly OGJD01 (sample SAMEA2582117, study PRJEB24529) | metagenome | biome: Human gut stool | place: China | collected 2011
CCAAAGCCGTTTGTGTCAGATCAGCCCCAGCGTGCGGAGCAGATAGAGCCAGAGGGTGAGGGTAAGGATGCTGAAAAAGGTGGTGAGCATCACCGTACTGGCGGTGAGGGTGCCCTCATGCCCCATGCTGCGGGCCATGACGAAGCTGCTGACGGTGGTGGGGCTGGCCAGCATGGCCAGGGCGGCCACCAGCTTGTCGTCCCGTACTCCCATGGCCACGGCGATGGGGAGAAAGAGGGCGGCCAGAAGCACCAGCTTCACGGCGGTGGCGGCGAAGGCGGGCTTCCAGCGGCCCAGGGCCTTCTTCAGATCGAAGGAGGCGCCCAGGGCCATGAGGCCCAGGGGGGTGGCGGTAGCGGAGAGGCTGGACACCGTCTTTTGCAGAATCTGAGGCTGGGGGATGTCCAGCAGCGTCCACACCAGACCGGCGGCGATACCCAGGATGATGGGGTTCGTGACAATACCCTTGAGGGCTTTCTTTAACGCGGCCCGGTTGAGGCCGCTCTGCTGGGGACTGGTGAGGGAGAGCACCGTCACCGCTACCACGTTGTAGAGGGGGACCGCGCCGATGATTACCAGGCTGGCCGCCCCGGCGGTGCCGTAGAGATTCTCCAGAAAGGCGGCCCCAAGCAGAGCGATGCTGCTGCGGTAGCCCACCTGGATGAATTCCCCCCGCAGGGGGCGCTCCCGGCAGAACAAGCTGAGGGCTGCGGTCAGAAGGATGGAGCCCAGGGTGGCCAGAAAGCAGAAGAGCACAAAGGGGCCGTCCCACACGGTGAAGAAGTCGGATTCCACCAGATCCTTGAAGAGCATGACCGGCAGCCCCACCTTGAAGACGAAATCGTTGAGCTTGTCCGCAAAGGCCTGGCTGAAAAAGCCTAGCCTGCGGAACACCAGACCCAGCAGCATCAGCAGAAAGATGGGGGCGGTGGCGTTGAGGCAGTAGGCCAGATTCTCCAGCATGGAATTCTCCTCCCGGCATGGTCGTTTACTCTATTATAGACGCATTGTTCCGGCAGTGCAAGAAAGTTACCGGCAGGTAAGCGGGCATAGGACGGGCCGGGCGGCACATAGAGTGTGCCGAAGGGGGAGTGTGCGATGGAGTGCCGGGTTTCGGAGCTGCGGTATAAGGAGATTATCAATGTGTCCGACGGCAGCCGCTACGGCTGGGTGGGGGATGTGGAGGTGGATCTGGATAGCGGGCAGGTCCGGGCGCTGGTGGTGCCGGGGCGCCTGCGGCTGTTTGGCCTGCTGGGCCGGGAGGAGGACCGGGTCTTTCCCTGGGAGGCGGTGCGCCGCTTCGGCGCGGACACCATTCTGGTGGAGACACCTCCCCTCAGCCGCCTGGGCAAGGGGAATTGAGGTTGCCAGGAGAGGGGGGGACGTGGTATACTACTACTTTAGAGTATAGAAACAGGAGGGAAATCCCATGTGCGGTATTGTCGGATTTGTCGGACGGGAGGAGGCCGCCCCCATTCTGCTGGACGGCCTCTCCCGGTTGGAATATCGGGGCTATGACTCCGCGGGCATCGCGGTTTACGACAGGCGGGAGGGCCTGCAGGTGGTCAAGGCCAAGGGCCGTCTCCAGGTACTCCAAGATCTGGTACAGGGGGGCAGGACGGTCCACGGGACACTGGGGCTGGGACACACACGCTGGGCCACCCACGGGGAGCCATCAGACGTCAACTCCCACCCCCAGGTCAGCGAGAGCGGCCGGTTTGCGGTGGTGCACAACGGCATCATCGAGAATTACATGGAGCTGCGGGAGTTTCTCCAGTCGGAGGGGATTACCTTCGTCTCCCAGACGGATACCGAGGTGGTGGCCCAACTGCTGGAACACTACTATGACGGGGATATCCTGGACGCGGTGGTGAAGACACTGAACCGCATCCAGGGGGCCTACGCCCTGGGCATTGTCTGCGCCGACTGCCCCGACCGGCTCATCGCCGCCCGGAAGGACAGCCCTCTCATTCTGGGCTATGGGGAGGGGGCCCACTATCTGGCCTCCGACGTGACCGCCCTCATCAAGTACACCCGGGAGGTGTGCTACCTGGACGACGGGGAGATTGCCGAGCTCACCGCCGACCACCTGTGGGTCTATGACGCCTATCTCCGGCCCGTGGAGAAGGAGCGCTGCCACGTGGACTGGGAGATCTCCGCCGCCGAAAAGGGCGGGTACGAGCACTTCATGGCCAAGGAGATCATGGAGCAGCCCGAGGCATTCCGCAAGACCGTGTTTCCCCGCATCCAGGAGGGGCGGGTGGTGCTGGATGAGCTGAACCTGGAGCCGGACTACCTGCGGGAGCTGGACAAGCTCTATGTGATCGCCTGCGGCTCCTCCTACCACGTGGGCATGGCCGCCAAGTACACCCTGGAACGGCTGCTGCGCAAGCCGGTGGAGGTGACGCTGGCCTCCGAGTTCCGCTACTGCGACCCCATCGTTACCGACAAAACCCTGGTGCTGGTCATCAGCCAGTCCGGCGAGACGGTGGACACCCTGGCCGCCCTGCGGGAGGCCAAGCGCCTGGGAGCCCGGGTGCTCTCTATCGTCAACGTGGTGGGCTCCACGATCGCCCGGGAGAGCGACGACGTGCTCTATACCTGGGCCGGGCCGGAGATCGCCGTGGCCACCACCAAGGCCTTCTCCACCCAGCTTGCGGTGGTGTACCTCATCGGCCTGTACTGCGCCGAGGCCCTGGGCACCCTGGACGAGGCGGAGTACGACCGCATTGTGTCCGAGCTGCTGCTGATCCCCACCAAGCTGGAGCAGATTCTGGACAACCGGGCGGACATCCAGTATTTCGCCTCCCTCTACTTCAACCACCCCTCTATCTTCTTCATCGGCCGCAACATCGACTACGCCATCGGCATGGAGGGCTCCCTCAAGCTCAAGGAGATCTCTTACATCCACTCGGAGGCCTACGCGGCCGGCGAGCTCAAGCACGGCACCATCTCCCTCATCGAGCCGGGCACCCTGGTGGTGGCCCTGGCCAGCTATGTCAAGCTCTTTGACAAGACCATGAGCAACGTGGTGGAGGTGAAGAGCCGGGGGGCCGACGTGCTGGGCCTCACCGTGGACGCCCGGGCGGCGGACATGGCCAAGACGGTGGACCACGTGATCCCCGTCCCCGACACCCACCCCCTGCTTCTCCCCTCTCTGGACGTGGTGCCCATGCAGCTCTTTGCCTACTACGTGGCCCTCCAGCGGGGCTGCGACATCGACAAGCCCCGCAACCTGGCCAAGTCGGTGACCGTGGAATGAGGGGGGACGGAATGAAAAGGCTCACTGCTCTGCTCCTGGCCGCGGCGCTGGCCCTGTCCCTGGCGGCCTGCGGGCCGGAGGGCAAAGCGGCGGATACCGTCCGCTACGGCCTGTCCAATGCCTGGGACGCTCTGATGCCCTACAACAGCCCCTCGGGGAGCAACTACTCCCGCATCATTTACGACAAGATTTACGACCGCCTGGCCTATGTCCATGCCGACGGCTCCCTGGAGCCCCGCGCGGCGTCCTCCTGGGAGAGCGCCGACGGCGGGACGGCCGCCCTGTTTCACCTGGACGAGCATGCCGCCTTCCACGACGGCACTCCGGTGACGGCGGAGCACTGGGCGGATACCATTGCCCTACTGACCGACCCGGCCTGCCCCACCCTGGGGCGGTCGGCCTTTGCGGTGCTCTCCGGCACCGACGACACCGGCGCGGCGGTGCCGGGGGAGGCCCTGGGAGCGGAGGCGGTGGACAAGTACACCCTGAAGCTCACCTTCAAGACCCCCACCACGCCGGAGGACTTCCTGCTGGACAAGAACCGGGAGTACTACGTTCTGCCCACCCATCTGCTGGAGGGGACAGCGCCGGAGGACGTGATGGAGCTGGCGCTGTGGGACGAGCCTGTTGGCTCCGGCCCCTGCAAATTCGTCTCCGAGACGCCGGGGAGCCAGCTAGTGCTGGAGGCCAACCCGGACTACCAGCTTGGGGCGCCCGGCTTTGACCGGCTGGTGATCACGGTCATTGACAAGTCCAACCTGCTCACCTCCCTGATCGCCGGGGATCTGGACTACTACGCCTTTGGAGGCAACGTGTCCGTGGAGGACGCGGAGGTAGCCCGGGCCGCCGGGCTGGAGGTGCTGGAGGGCACGGTGCCCAACTCCTTCTACGAGCTGATGCTCAACAACGAGACCATCCCCAGCGCCGCGGTGCGCCGGGCCATCGACCTGGCTCTGGACAAGGAGGCCCTGTGCCTCCATACCGCCCAGGGCCTGGGGGAGCCGGCGGCCTCCGATCTGACCCCGGGGACGGGGTATGACAGCGGCCTGACCTGGGCCAGGGACGTAGACGGGGCGAAGGCCCTGCTGGCCGAGGGGGGATACGACGGGCGTACCTACACCATGGCCTGCACCGCCAACCGCTCCGGCCTGGCCGCCCTGATGCAGCAGGAGCTGGCGGAGGCGGGCATCACCGTCACCATCGAGACGGTGGACTCGGCCACCCTGTTCGCTGGCATGGCGGACGGCAAGTACGACATGGCCATCGCCAGCCACACCCCCGGCGCCCTGCCCCTGTGGTTCACCGAGAGCCGCTTTACCGCCGACAACAACCTGTTCCACGTGGCGGAGCTGACGCCCTACACCCAGGCCATCGCCGCCGTCAAGGGGGCGGCAGAGCACGACGAGCGGCAGGCGCGGGTGGAGGAGCTCCAGGCCCTGCTGGCCGGGGAGCGGCCCTTCATCCCCCTGTGGTTTGGGCGGACGCTCCACGTCCAGTCCCCCACGGTGGACGGCATCGACTACCCCTCATCCGCCTTCTCCAACGAGAACGTGTGGGACTGGGTGTACCGGGGCTGACGGAACCGAACAAATGAGAAAACCTCCGTAGGGCCGTACCATCCGGCCCGTGCCGCCCACGGGCGGCCGGAAGTGCAGGAGGAAGAAGATGGGACGCTATTTCCGCCGCCGTCTGCTGACGGCGATCCCCGTGTTTTTCGGGATTACCTTTCTGGTTTTTGTACTTTTAAGTCTCTCGCCCGCCGATGTTACCGACTTGGGAGAGGGGGCCTCCGGCGGTGCCCAGCAGGCCGCGCTGGAGGAGGCGCTGGGGCTGGACAAGCCCCTTCCCGTGCGCTATCTGGCGTGGCTGGGGGGGCTGCTCTGGGGGGAGCTGGGACAGTCCTACCTGAGCGGCCGGCCGGTGGCCGGCATGCTGGCCCAGCGGGTGGGGCCGTCCCTGTTGCTGACCGGCACCGGAGTGCTGCTGGCCATTCTGCTGGCCCTCCCCCTGGGTATTCTGGCGGCCTGGCGGCCCCGCTCGGGCTGGGATCGGGCGGCCTCCGCCCTGAGCCTGGTGAGCTTCGGCGTGCCCGGCTTTTTCCTGTGCCTGGTGGGGGTGCTCATCTTCTCGGTGCTCTTGGGCTGGCTGCCCTCCCAGGGCATGTATGAGTACGGCGTGTTCACCGGCGTGGGGGATGTCCTGCGCCACCTGGCCCTCCCGGCCGGGGTGGTGTGTGTCAGCGGCCTGGGGGAGCTGGTCAAGCAGACCCGCTCCGCCTGCCTGGAGTCCCTGGGGGAGGACTACATCCTCACCGCCCGGGCTAAGGGCCTGGGGGAGCGGGCCGTCATGGTGCGCCACGCCTTCCGGGGGGCGCTGACCCCGGTGCTCACCACCGTGCTGGGGCACATCCCCCACATCATCGGCGGCTCGGTGGTGGTGGAGCAGGTGTTCGGCTGGCCGGGCATGGGCAGCCTGCTCTTCTGGGGCATTGAGAACCGGGACTATCCGGTGGTCATGGGGGTGACGGTGGTCATCGCCCTGGCGGTGCTCCTGACCAACCTGCTCCTGGATCTGGCCTACGGGCTGGCCGATCCCCGGGTGCGCTATGGGAGGGGGTAGGCCGGTGGAGCGCTGTATGCTGTCCCGGAGCCCCTGGGAGCGGTTCCGGAGCGACCGGCGGGCCGTGGCCTGCTTGCTGATTCTGTGCGCCGAGTTGCTGGCGGTGCTGCTCCTGCCCCCGCTGCTGGGGCTGGAGCCCAACGCCAGCGATCTGGAGGCGGGCTTCTGGGCGCCCCCCTCCGCAGCCCATCCCCTGGGCACCGACGACGTGGGCCGGGATCTCCTGGCCCGCCTGCTCTGCGGGGGCCGGGTGTCCCTGCTCATCGGCCTGTGTTCCGCCGCCCTCAGCGCCCTGGTGGGGATTCCCCTGGGCCTGCTGGCCGGCTACCGCCGGGGGGCCTGGGAGTTCTGCCTCATGCGGCTGGCCGACGTGTTTCAGAGCTTCCCCAGCATTGTGCTGGTGCTCTGCCTGGTGTCCCTGGTGGGGCCGTCCGCCCTCAATCTGGTGCTGGTGCTGGGCCTGCTGGGTTGGACGGGCATCGCCCGGCTGGTGTACGGCAATACCCTCTCGGTCCGGGAGAAGGAGTACGTGCTGGCAGCCCGCGCCCTGGGGGGGCGGACGGGGCGGATTCTGCGGAGCAATGTGCTGCCCAACGTGATCGCGCCGGTGTGGTGCGCCCTCCCCCTGCGGGCGGGGCGGGCCATCCTCTCCGAATCCAGCCTGAGCTTTCTGGGGGTGGGTATCCGCACGCCCCAGGCGTCCTGGGGCAACCTGATCCAGTACGCCGCCAGCCTGCCTGTCCTCACCGGGCGGCCGTGGGTGTGGGTGCCGCCGGGGCTGTGCATCATCCTGACCGTGCTGTGCCTTCAGGGCATTGGCGACGGTCTGCGGGACGCGCTGGACCCCAGATATGGCGGACACAGGGGGAAATAGCAGGATTTTCTTTTCAACACGGCCTGTTTTGTGCTATAATCAATTCAACAGAACGAAGCGGCCCCGGTCATTCGGACTGGGGCCGCCTGTTTTATTTGTGAGAGGGGGCTTTCATGGAATCAATTCTGTTACTTTGTGCGGTGGTCATTGTCATCTGCATCGTCGCCAGCCGCCTGTCTCAGCGCCTGGGTGTGCCCGCCCTGCTGCTGTTTCTGGCGTTGGGAATGTTGTTCGGCTCGGATGGGCTGTTCCGCATCCCGTTTGATAACTTTGAGGCGGCGGAGCGTATCTGCTCCGTAGCGCTGATTTTCATCATGTTCTACGGTGGTTTCGGTACCCGCTGGGAGGCGGCCCGGCCGGCGGCGGCCCGGGCGGTGGTGCTGTCCACCCTGGGCGTGGCGGTCACCGCGCTGCTCACAGCGCTGTTCTGCCACTTGGCACTGGGTTTTTCTGCTCTGGAGAGCTTTCTGACCGGGGCGGTTATCAGTTCCACGGACGCCGCGTCGGTGTTTTCCATCCTCCGCTCCAAGAAGCTGGGCCTGAGGAACCACACCGCCTCCCTGCTGGAGGTGGAGAGCGGCAGCAACGACCCGGCCTCCTATATGCTGACGGTGATCGCCCTCTCCCTGATGGGGGTGGGCGGCGGCGGGGCAATCCCGTGGATGATTTTTGCGCAGGTTGTCTTTGGACTGGGCCTTGGGGCGGCGGTGGCGGGGCTGTCCATTCTGGTGCTCCGCAGGCTCACGCTCTCCGACGGGCTGGATACTATTTTCGTGGTGGCTGCGGCCCTGCTCTCCTTTGCCCTGCCCGCCGTGGTGGGGGGGAACGGCTACCTGGGGGCCTATCTGGCGGGCATCCTGATCGGAAACGCCAAAATTCCCCATAAGGCGGCCCTGGTCCACTTTTTCGACGGACTTACGGGCCTGGCGCAGATTTTGATCTTTTTCCTGCTGGGGCTGCTCTCCTTCCCACGGCAGCTCCCGGCGGTTTTTCTCCCGGCTTTGGCCATTATGGTGTTTCTCACCTTTGTGGCCCGGCCCGCTGCGGTCTTCCTGCTGCTGGCCCCCTTCCGCTGCGGGGTACGGCAGTGTCTGCTGGTGTCCTGGGCGGGGCTGCGGGGCGCGGCATCTATCGTGTTTGCCATCATGGCAGTGGCCAGCGGGGCCGCCATCGGCTACGACCTCTTTCACATCGTGTTCTGCATTGCCCTGCTCTCGGTGGCGGTGCAGGGTTCACTACTGCCTCTGGCGGCGCGGAAGCTGGACATGGTGGACAGTGCTGAGAGCATCAGCCGTACCTTCAACGACTACCAGGACCAGCGGCAGCTCCACCTGACCCGCTTCCCTATCGGCGCGGGCCACCCGTGGGTGGGGCGGACCATCGGGGAGTGTGAGCTGCCCGCCGACGCGCTGGTGGTGATGCTCCGGCGGGGCAGCGAGAATGTGATTCCAAACGGAGATACCGCAATCCAGGCAGGGGATCTTATGGTGCTCAGCACGCCGCTCTATGATGACGATGACGGGGTCAGCCTGCGGGAGGTGCCTGTGGCGGAGCACGGGGACTGGATTGGGAGGCCGATCAAGGAGCTGGGTATCCCGGCGGAGGTACTCATCGTCTTGGTACGCCGTGCCGACGGCACCACTGTAGTGCCCAAGGGCGGGACGGTTCTTCAGCAGGGGGATATGCTGGTGGTCAACGAGTGGGAGGAAACCTAACATAAGAGAAGCAAGAGGTGTCGAGCAATGGAGACGTTGGATCTGTCGCGGCGCGGGGTGTTGCTGAATGACGAACAGTTGGGGCCCTATCCACTGGAAAAGCTCAAGCGGGTGGAGCGCCTGACCGTGGATATCGTGGAGGATTCACCCCGGGTGGATGAGAAGGAGATGGCATTCGCCAAGTGCCGCCTGGGGGGCTTCGGGGATGTACTTAAGAAGAGGATGGAGGATTTTACGGTTCGCGTGCCCATTGGGGCGTCCTATTACCACTTTCAGAAGTACCTTAACGACTACCCGGAAAACGAGGTCGCGCCGGAGAAAGCGCCCCTGCCGGAGGATACGCGTATCGTGACACGGCACATTAAAAAGATGGCCTATTTCACTGGGGCGGAGATGGTGGGAGTGTGCGAGGTGCCCCGGGATGTGTATTACGCCACCAAGGTGGACGGCACGCCGGTGGAGCGGGTTTACCGATACGCGGTGGTGTTTCTGGTACGCACCCAGCTGCCCACCATTGCGGCCTCCCACGGGGACGAGTGGCTGGATGATACCGTGGCCTATCAGGCCTATCAGCGGCTGGCCTGCATGTCCAACACCCTGGCCGACTACATCCGCCGCCTGGGCTGGCCGGCCCGCAGCGACGCTTTCAACAACTACGTGACCATCATGCCCCGGCTGGTGGCCCTGGCGGGACTGGGGGAGTTCTCCCGGCTGGGTATCGTGGTCAACCCCTTTATGGGGGCGGCTTTCAAGGCGGCCGCCGTGCTGACCGACCTGCCCCTGGTGCCCGACGGCCCCATCGACTTCGGGCTACAGAACTACTGTTCCGTATGCAAAATCTGTGCCGAGCAGTGCCCCATGCACGCCATCTCCACTGGGGAACAGGAGGAGTACCGCGGCTACATGCTCTGGCGGACCGACGAGCGCAGGTGTGTGGCCCACGGGGCGGCCAACCCCCACGGCTGTACCTGCGGCCGCTGCGCCAAGGTGTGCCCCTTCACCCGGCCGGACTGCGGGCCGGAGTGCTTCCAGGACTGGGACGGGGATCTGTCCGTGCTCTACCGCTCGGTAGAGGCCCGGCGGAAGTTCCTAGCCAGCCACGGCTATGTGGAGCCGGAGGAGGAGCATGGAAAGTGGTGGCTGCCCCATGTGGTCCGGGATGGAAAAATTCAGTACGGCGGCGATTTCGACTACGAGGTGCAGAGGCGCCACATGGAACGGACCAGATAGGCGGCATGGCCGGAACAGAGGAGGCGGACAACGGTGGCAAGAACCATTGATCTGGAGGAACGGAAACAATTTCGCGTGCTGCTCAACCCGGTACGCCAGGATATCATTCACCTGCTGCGGCGGGCGGGACGGCCCATGACGGCCAACACCGTGGCGGAGAAAATGCTGCTCTCACCCAGCGCGGCCCAGAGCCACCTGAACAAGCTGGAGGAGCTGGGCGTGGTAGAGCTGGGAGTATATACGGCGCCGGACGGCCGGCAGGCGACCTATTACCGGCTGGCCGATGTGGAGATCCGGCTCTGCCTGGGCCGGAAGGACGGCTTTCAGGGGGAGCGGGAGGCGCTGGCCGCCCAACTGGTGGACGGCACCTTCCGGGGCGTGCTGCACGCCGCCAGCCAGTGCGGCGAGCCGGAACAGCAGGAGGATCTCCAGTTCCTGTTCGGCGCGCTCCATCTCAAACCGGAGGAGCGGGCGGAGCTGCTGGGACTGATTGACGGCTACCTCCGCACCCACAGCGTGCCTGAGGGGGGCGTGGAGCACTGGGAGTATGTGCTCATGGCCTACCGGGCGGACGAGGAATAGGCAAAGGAGGCCTGCGGTAAAGCCGCAGGCCTCCTTTGTATGTTTAAAAGTGTTGCTCCCCTTTGCGGTATTCGATGTGGAGCTGTCCCCGGCCCAGGGGGATGTCCAGAGCGGAGGGCCGGGGGGACGGGGCGCTGGAGGCCCAGGCGGTGTCCCGCACCAGGGCGTCCATGCGGAAGACGGACAGGAGCACCCCCGCCAGGGCGGCGTCCACCAACAGGAAGAAGACGCCGTAGGACAGGAAGGGGAGGGAGAGCACGCCCAGCGGCCACCAGCCCAGGTTATAGAGCCAGTAGATGGCCGCCTGGAGGAACAGGGGAAGGAAGGCCGACAGGGCGAGGAGCTTGCCCGTGCGGCTGTGGAGGGCGCGGATGCGCCGGAGCAGCAGGGCGGCAAAGAGGACGATCAGCCCGGCGGCGGCCCAGAACACCCACCGGCCCAGGCCCTGGGCGGCCTCCGCCAGCAGGAGCTCCGGGGAGGAGCCCACAAAAAGGGAGGGCAATTCCCCCATGCGCAGTCGCTCGTAAAACAGGTCGGGCCCCAGGAAAGCGTCTATGCGCCGAGCGGCGTGCTCCAGGTGCCGCAGGAAGTACAAGGGGATGGCCAGAGCGGGCCCCAGGGCGGCCAGCAGATTCCACCGTCGCTTTCCCCGGAACCAGCCCAGCCCCACGGCCGCCAGAAGTACCAGCAGCATACTGGCCAGGGTAACCAGATAGCCGGTACTGCTGACAGCGACAAAGGCCCAGATAGGGAGTGGAAGCGCGAGTCCGCCGCAGAGGAGAACCGCCCGTGTGCCGCGCCCCCGCAGGGAGACCACAAGGGCGGCGTAGGGGACGGGGAGGAGCAGCGTGGGGTAGAGCATGAGATAGTAGGTGAAGTAGGGCCAGCCAAATGGCAGACCCCACAGGGGGGCCAGAGAGAAAAGGAGCAGCGCCGCCGCCGGCACCCATTTCC
>OGJD01001756.1_pt1 | contig 11124 bp, 8 predicted proteins | sample 1571971 | NCBI WGS metagenome assembly OGJD01 (sample SAMEA2582117, study PRJEB24529) | metagenome | biome: Human gut stool | place: China | collected 2011
TTTGGCATATAAACCAACAGATGTATAATAATGTATCAAACTCTGATAATGAAATATGCCAGCTTTAGGATGCTCTTTGATTACATTTGTATACTCTGTGAGAAAATGGGTATGAAACTTGATGTATCTCTCCGCATTATTCTTATAGAATCGCGGGTCGCTCATTCTTACACCATCATGATTGATATAGATGCGAAGATATGATCCCTTGAGAGCTGCAACTTTCCATCCTTGCTTCAAAGCTCTACATCCGAGTGCCCAATCCGACATCTCATTACCAATACCTGCTATCCATGTACCACCAATTGATTCGAATATCTTTCTGCAGAACATTAAGGTAGGAGTACCACATATTACAGGATTTGCAACAGCCATTGGGAGTATTTCCTTTCCACCTTCAACCTCTGCCTTATGAACACGAAGTTCCTCCTTAGTGTTGTTGTCATAATAGGTCATCGAACCATAGATGAAGTAATCTTCTGGCAATGATTGTATCAACTCAAGCTGCTTTTCTATCTTCTCAGGTGTATATTCATCATCATCATCCAGAAATGTGATGAAATCTCCTTTGGAAATATTGAAGGCTTCCCTTGTTTGTGCAACTGGACCACCTACAGGTACGGAGATATATTTGATGTGAGGGTCGTTGTATGCCTCAACAACTTGTTTGGTGTTATCGGTACCACCATCGGCTACGATATGCTCGTAGTTCTGATACGTTTGCTTCTGAATGCTCTCGATACAACGAGAAATTAAGTTGGCACGATTCTTTGTGTTCGTAATAATCGTTACCAGTGGTTGGTTATTTACCATATATGAATGTTAACTTGCTAACTGTTAATTCGCTTGTTTTGTAGCAGGCAACGGATTCGATCCGCAGCTTCGCGCCATTTGCCTGCTTAGAAGTTAATTAGATGATCTCCTCCTCGCCACGGAAGTGTACATTGAGCTCGTGGAGAGGTGCAAGGAGAATACCGAGTGAGGTGCCTTGGGTTATCTTAGTGAAGGCGTTGACATCCTTAGGGAAGCACTTGCCACCGTAGCCAAACTTACCATCAGGACCAGGGACGTAGGTATGGGTGTCGTTGATGTAGCCAGAGAGAAGGCATCCGGTATGAACGGTACGCCAGTCAGCTCCCATCTTCTCGCAATACTCACGGCAGGCATTGAAGTAGGTCACCTTATACGCGCCAAACACGTTGTGCATGTACTTGGTGAGCTCTGCTTCAAGCGGTGTCATAACGGTGAACTTTTTGCCGACAAAGATCTTGGTGAGAAGATCTACGGCTCCGGTGAAGACCATGGTCTGCTTCTTGAAGTCTTCGATGTGGGTACGCTCGGTAAGAAACTCTGGCATGTAGTGTACACGATGACCTGTTTCCTTTGAGAGCATCTCGCTGGTACCAGGCAAAATGGTAGTGCGTACGAAGACTGGTACATCAGGGAGGTTAGAGATGAGTTCCTTCATGAGGGTGAGGTCCTGTGTGCCGTCGTCTTCGGTGCGCACGTGGATCTGCAGGAACGCGATGTCAATATTACTCTGGTCATCATGATAACCCTTAGCTGGATCGCTGATGAACAGTTCACACTCCGGATTGTTGTGCTCTAACCAGTCCTTAAGGGCTCCACCTACGAAGCCGCATCCAATAATTCCAACTTTGATCATTATTTTATATATTATTTGATTTTCTACTTAAAAAATATCTTACGATTTGTATTCAGTGTAACAAACATAATTATTCATGACTATTTTACAATATTCAAAATGCCATTTAACTCATTCTGAATGTACTCAAGACTTGCAATTTTAGCCTTGGTCTCTTCGAGTTTCAGGCGACGGGTGTTGTCTGAATTAAACTCGGTGAGGGTGCAACGCTTGCTGTCGCCTTCGGTGAAGAACTGGTCGTAATTGAGCGAACGGTTGTCGGCTGGTACACGATAGAAGTCGCCCATATCCTCTGCCTTGGCACATTCCTCATTGGTGAGGAGGGTCTCGCACATCTTCTCTCCGTGGCGGATACCGATGACCTTGATGTCTTCCTTCTTGCCACCGAAAAGTTCACATACGGCTTCAGCCTGAGTCTGGATGGTGCAGGCCGGTGCTTTCTGAACAAGGATATCACCATTCTGACCATGTTCGAAAGCGAAGAGAACGAGATCAACTGCTTCTTCAAGCGACATGATGAAGCGGGTCATCTTAGGTTCTGTAAGAGTGATAGGATTATCATTACGAATCTGGTCAATCCACAAAGGAATAACGGAACCACGAGAACACATCACATTACCATAGCGGGTACAGCAGATTTTGGTATCGCCAGAATAACGAGACTTAGCCACTGCGATCTTCTCCTCAATAGCCTTGGTGATACCCATAGCATTGATAGGATATGCAGCCTTGTCGGTAGAAAGGCAGATAACAGCCTTAACACCAGCCTCAATAGCTGCAGTCAACACGTTGTCAGTACCGATGACGTTGGTCTTAACAGCCTCCATAGGGAAGAACTCGCAAGAAGGTACCTGCTTGAGGGCAGCTGCATGGAAGATGTAGTCAACACCTGGCATGGCGTTCTTGCACGACTGGAGATTACGAACGTCACCAATGAAGAATTTAATCTTACTTGCGTATTCAGGAAATCTTGCCTGATATTCGTGACGCATATCATCTTGCTTCTTCTCGTCGCGCGAAAAGATACGAATCTCTGCAATGTCAGTTTTCAAGAAACGATTTAACACTGCATTACCAAACGACCCCGTGCCACCGGTAATCATAAGGGTTTTACCTGCAAAAATTGACATATTTGTATGATGTTATTATTTGTTATTCTTTTACTACCTTATCAAAAAATGTATCTGGTCTCTCTGGATTGAAAATCTCGTTGCAATACATGACAGTAACAAGGTTTTGCGTATTAGAGAGGTTGATGATGTTGTGGGTATAGCCAGGAAGCATGATGACGCTCTGGATTTTGTCACCTGACACTTCATATTCGAGAATCTCTCCATTTGGATCATTCTCATTACGAAGCTGAATAAGTCCATGACCACTAACTACGATAAACTGCTCCCATTTGGTATGATGCCAATGTTCTCCCTTGGTAATTCCTGGTTTGGAGATATTGATACTGACCTGACCGCAATTTAAGGTATGAACAAGTTCCGTGAAACTACCTCTGTTATCAACGTTCATCTTCAAATCGAAGATTGCCTTTTCCTTTGGGAGATAACTGAGGAAAGTGCTATAGAGTCGTTTTGCGAATGAGTGGGCAGGTATCTCAGGAATCATCAGAGTTTTAGGCATCTCTGCAAACTTGTGAAGAAGGTCGACAATCTCTCCGAGCTTGACATGATGAGTGATTGGTACGGCACAATAGCGACCTTCCCGAGTGAAGACTGCTTTAACTCCATCAAACTCGCAATGATGCTCTTCTCCCTTCAAAGTACAGATCATTTCCTCTACCAAGTCATCAATGTAGAGGAGCTCCATATCTACGTTAGGATCATTTACTGTGATTGGTAGATCATTAGCTATATTATTACAGAACGTAGCTATAGCACTATTGTAGTTTGGTCGACACCACTTGCCATAAAGATTAGGGAAACGATAAACCAATACTTTTGCTCCAGTCTCTTCGCCATACTGGAACATGAGTTCCTCTCCAGCCTTCTTGCTCTTACCATACTCGCTGGTGCCGAAACGGCCTGCGAGGGTGGCTTGGATAGAGCTACTAATCATCACTGGACAACTGTTCTTATGCTTCTTGAGGGTGTTCAAAAGGACGGTAGCAAAGCCGAAATTGCCTTTCATAAACTCCTTTGGATCTTGTGGACGGTTGACACCAGCAAGATTGAAGACAAAATCACAATCTTTACACCATGCGTCAAGTTGCTCAAAAGTAGAGTCGATGTCGTACTCATAAACCTCACCAATGACAAGGTCTTCATAACACTTTGTCTTGCCAGTCTTGATGTTATTGAGTTGTGCACAAAGATTTTTGCCCACAAAACCCTTAGCTCCTGTTACTAATACTTTCATAAATCTGAGAATTAGAATTTACGCCAAACCATTTTGTTGACTACACCTACGTATGACTGAATAATCTTAACCACCTTGGTGCTGACATTCTCATCAGTATAGTTTGGTACTGGAGTTCCATAATCACCGTTCTTGACAAGTTCAACTGCAGTATCAACTGACTGGAGAAGGCCATTGGTATCAATTCCAGAAAGGATGAAACCAGCCTTGTCGAGCGATTCTGGTCTTTCGGTAGAAGTACGAATGCAAACAGCAGGGAATGGATAACCTACGCTGGTGAAGAAACTACTCTCTTCTGGAAGTGTACCGGAGTCAGATACCACGGCATAAGCCTTCATCTGGAGACAGTTGTAATCGTGGAAACCGAGAGGCTGCTGTACCTGTACGCGAGGATCGAGTTGGAAGCTAGAAGCTACGAGACGGTTACGTGAACGAGGGTGGCAACTGTAGAGGATAGGCATGTCGTATTTCTCAGCCATAGCATTGATAGCATTGAAGAGAGAGAGGAAGTTCTTCTCGGTGTCGATATTCTCTTCTCTATGAGCTGAGAGAAGGATGTACTTTCTCTTCTTCAGTCCAAGGCGCTGATGAACATCTGAAGCTTCAATCTCTGCTAAATTCTGATGAAGAACCTCTGCCATTGGCGAACCTGTGACATAAGTGCGCTCGCGTGGAAGTCCGCACTCCGCAAGGTAGCGACGTGCGTGTTCTGAATATGCAAGGTTGACATCTGAGATAATGTCTACTATGCGACGGTTGGTCTCTTCTGGGAGGCATTCGTCTTTACAACGATTACCTGCCTCCATGTGGAAAATAGGGATATGAAGTCGCTTTGCTCCGATGACGCTCAAACAACTGTTTGTATCACCCAAAACGAGAACTGCATCAGGCCTAGTAGCTACCATAAGCTTATAGCTGGCATTAATAATATTTCCACAAGTTGCTCCGAGATCATCGCCTACGACATTCATATAAACTTCAGGATCTTTGAGTTTTAGGTCCTTGAAGAACACGCCATTGAGGTTATAGTCATAGTTCTGACCAGTGTGAGCAAGGATAACGTCAAAATACCGACGCGCCTTGTTAATGACGGCAGCAAGACGGATAATCTCTGGACGTGTACCGACAATAATCAGCAGTTTTAGTTTGCCATTATTCTGGAAACTGACGTTTGAATAGTCTATTCTGAGTTCCATAAATGTATGTTATATATTCTATTTCTGTTATTTCAAGCGGGCAACCGATTCGATGATTTATATCGATCTAGTTGCCCACATTTCATTCTTAATCATTAGTACTATAGCATTTTGCATACCACTCTGCGAACGCTCTCAAACCATCTCGAAGTGGTGTTGACGGTCTGAAATCAAAATCTCGCTCAAGAGGTATGGTATCGGCGAATGTAACAGGAACATCGCCTAGTTGCATCGGAACAAGTTCCTTATGAGCCTCAAAATCATAATCAGCAGGGAGAACTTTAGCGGTAATTAGTTCTTCTTGAAGGATAGTCACAAAATCGAGCAGATTCTCTGGCGAGTTATTGCCAATGTTATATACTTTATATGGAGGAATTGGCAAACCATCCTCACCATTCTGCTTCTCTGGTGCGTGTTGCATAACACGTACTACCCCCTCAACAATGTCATCAATGTAGGTAAAATCACGCTTGCAATTACCATAATTGAAAATCTTGATAGTTTCGCCTTTTACAAGCTTGTCGGTAAACCCGAAATACGCCATATCCGGACGACCTGCAGGACCATAAACCGTAAAGAAACGCAAGCCTGTGGATGGAATATTGTAGAGTTTTGAGTATGCGTGAGCCATTAACTCATTACTCTTCTTTGTTGCCGCATAAAGGCTAACCGGGTTGTCAACCTTGTCATCAGTTGAATACGGAATTTTCTTGTTACTGCCATAGACTGATGATGAAGAAGCATAAACCAAATGTTCCACCTCATGATGACGGCAGGCTTCAAGGATATTATAGAAACCGATAATATTACTTTGGATATAGGCATCGGGATTGGTGATACTGTAACGGACACCCGCCTGGGCGGCAAGATTTACGACAACAGAGATTTTGTTTTCAGAGAAAATTTTCTTTATCACATCCTTGTCGGCAATCGAAGCACGGACAAAAGTCCAGTCACGGTTTAACAACTTGACCTCCTTGAGACGTTCGTACTTGATATTGATATCGTAATAATCGGTGATGGAATCAATACCTATTAGCTTGATATTTCGGAAATCATGGAAAAGACGCCTGACAAGGTTACTCCCTATAAAACCGGCAACACCAGTTACAAGCACCGTCTTTCCATCCAGCTCTACATTATATGGCAACATGGTCAGTCCCTTCTAAAAATGTCACGTGTATAAACCTTGGCTTCCACATCTTCCAGACTGTTGTCAAAACGGTTGGCTATGATAGCCTTGCTCTGCACCTTGAATCCAGCAAGATCGTTAACAACCCTGCTGCCGAAAAATGTAGTCCCGTCCTCAAGCGTGGGTTCATAGATAATCACTTCCGCACCCTTCGCCTTGATGCGTTTCATTATACCTTGAATGGCGGACTGGCGGAAATTGTCAGAGTTCGATTTCATGGTCAAACGGTATACACCGATGACACAGGCATGCTCTTTGGATACATCCCATTGTCCGTTCCCTGTATAATAGCCCGCCATACGGAGTACTGCGTCTGCAATATAGTCCTTACGGGTCTTATTTGACTCCACGATAGCGGACATCATATTCTGGGGAACATCTTGATAGTTGGCAAGGAGTTGCTTGGTATCTTTCGGCAGGCAGTAACCGCCATAACCAAATGAGGGATTGTTATAATGTGTCCCGATACGTGGGTCAAGACCTACGCCCTCAATGATGGCTTTACTGTCCAATCCTTTCATTTCAGCGTATGTGTCAAGTTCATTGAAATAGCTGACACGGAGAGCCAGGTAGGTGTTGGCGAAGAGCTTGACTGCTTCAGCCTCTTTCATGCCCATAAAGAGCGTGTCGATGTTTTCTTTGACAGCCCCTTCCTGCAAGAGGGCGGCAAATATTTTAGCTGCTTCCTCCAACATAGTGACATCCGTGACGGAGCGGATCGCCTCATTTTCTTCCGCAAACTCCGGACGGTCGATGATCTTCGGATAACCTACGATGATACGGCTCGGATAAAGGTTGTCATAAAGAGCCTTGCTTTCACGAAGGAACTCCGGTGAGAACAGCAGGTTGAACTTATTTACTCCTTTTTGGGCGTACTTTACATAAAGGTTACGGGTATAACCCACAGGAATCGTTGACTTGATGACCATTACGGCATCCGGATTCACCTCAAGCACGAGGTCGATAACCTCCTCCACACGACTCGTATCGAAATAATTCTTCACCGGGTCATAGTTTGTGGGAGCGGCTATTACCACAAAGTCAGCGTCAGCGTAGGCTGACCTCCCGTCCAAAGTGGCTACAAGGTTAAGCGGCTTTTCAGCCAGATACTTCTCGATATAATCATCCTGGATAGGAGAAACCTTATTGTTCAGTTTCTCCACTTTTTCCGGGATTACATCCACGGCAGTTACATGATGATGTTGTGATAGCAGCGTCGCTATGCTCAGTCCCACATAGCCGGTTCCGGCTACTGCGACCCGAATCTCTTTGAAATCACGCATATTATGTTTGATTTGGTTTTATCAATAGCAGTTTATTTATCCTCCCGACTTGTATGCTTCTCTCCATAACCATAGCCATAACCATAACGCTTGCCATAGCCATAATACTTGCCGTATTTACCATAGCCATAATAATAGCCGTACTTCTTTCTCTGAAGATCCAAACCGTTAATGGCGACACAGAGGTTAGGTAACTTTTTGTTTTCAGAAAGCTCATTAACCAAAGTAAACTCTGCCTTACGGGTATAATCGGCACGGCATACGTATACCGATAAATCAGCGGTACGACCTATCAACAAAGTATCGGTTACCATCCCAACAGGAGCGGTGTCCAGAATCACATAATCAAAGTTAGTCTTCAATGTTTCAATAGCCTTCTCCAATCCGTCACGGGCCAATAACTCCGTCGGATTGGGAGGAACTGCTCCACCAGGAAGAATAAAAAGATTCCTGTTGATATCAGAAGGCTGTACCAAATCCATCAGATTAACAGTTGGATTAGTCAAAAATTGAGTAATACCATGTTCTTTTCTGGAAAGATTGAATACTTTATTCAATCCTGGTTTGCGAATGTCAAGACCTACTATCACAACCTTTTTCCCTAACAAAGAAAGACTAATAGCCAAATTAGATGATACAAAAGACTTACCTTCACCACTGATGGTAGAAGTCACCAAAATCACATTCTTGCCATTTTCAAACATAAACTGAAGGTTAGTACGAACATTTCGGAAAGTCTCACTCATCAGATTATTCTGATTCTCAAATACAGCTATAGAACCGGACTTTTCATCTGCTAACGGAATATCACCAATGACAGGAAGCGAGGTTAACTTTTCAACATCAGCACGTCCCTCTATTTTGAATTTAGTCAATCCAATCAAATAAATGATACCTACCGGAAGACCTACCCCCAGCAGCAAGGCGGCAAAATAGACCATCATTTTTTTAGGAGAAACCGGATTACTATCTGCTAACGCTTCATCAATAATCTTGGCATTATTTGCAGTAGCTGCTAAAGTGATAGCATTCTCCTCACGTTTTTGAAGTAACATCAAATATAGTCCTGCCTTGATTTCCTGTTGACGAGCGATACTCACAAACTGACGCTCTTGAGTCGGCGCATCGTTAATACGACGAGAATAACGACTAGCCTCACGGGCTAAATCTTCTTTAGTAATCTGCAATCCTTTTAATGTAGCATCCAACGTAGCTTGTACATTACTCCGCATCGCACGGATACTGGTATCCAAATTTATGATTGTTGGGTTATTCTCGGTTGATGTACGAAGCAAGCGTTTCCTTTCAACCAACATTTCATTATATCTGTCTATTGCACCTGCTGATGCTGCATCTTGTAACCCAATATTACTTGGCAATACTTCATATTCATTACCCTTCATATAGCGTTGCAAATCCATAACCAGATTGATTTGGGTCTGGTTTTCCACACGCTTCTTTTCATATTCTGCATTACCAGTTAAGGCTATTTGCGCCTCACTGCTCAAATCTGTAATTCCAACGCTACGCTTGAAGTTCTCCAAGTCTTGTTCTGTACTTCCAAGTTCCTTTGAAATAATTCCAATACGTTCATTAATAAATTCTGCAGTTTTTTGGGCTACCTCATTCTTGTCATTATTGGCATTGACATTATACATCTCAAGCAACTTATTTATGAAATCCTTACCACGCCGAGTATTTGAATTTTTCAATGATATAACCACAACAGAAGTCATCTTCGAAGTGGGGGTTATCGACAAGGAATTGGCATATCCTTTTGCTACAGAGAAAGGCCTGTTAATGAAAGCCGTAATATGACGTTCTTTCGTCACGTTTTCCGGGCGAAAAGATGACAGTGTATCATTATTTGCAAAAAAGGCGATTGTACCCTCATCCGTCGGAAATACGGCAGGTAATTTTTCAAATTGTTTCCGATATTCCTTTTCCCCTATTGTAATCTGTACATCCATCGCACCCGTAGGCTGCAAAGTCATACTCACTTCCATCGGATGTGGAAGTTTATCCGCCTCCTGCGGAGTCAAGCTCACCACTACGGGCGAGGTACGGTAAAGTTCCCTACTAGGAAACTCATCTTCATCCTTATAAGTTACAAACAAACCTAAATGATTGACCACCTCTCTTGCTAATGACTTAGAACGTAAGACTTCTATTTCATTATCTACATTATTTGACGAAGAGACAAAACCATCCAGTCCCATTCTTTCCAGTTCAGAGGACATACTTGGCCCACTACCCTTCTTGTCATCCTTAATCAAAACAGTGGCAGAAGTATTATAAACCGGTGTTGCTAGTCTCAAGTACCCCCATGCACAAGCGATACATACAATTACTGAAACCACGAACCAAGGCCAATAAATCAGATAACGAAAAAGAATCTCCTGAATATTCACCTGCTCTTCTGATTGCTCACCTCGTTTTTCTCTTTTTTCCTCAATCATATGATACTACTATTTGAAGATTGTTACTAATAAACTTGCCAATGATACCAGAATAGAAGTAGCGGAGAACCACAAGCTGGTACTGTTACCTATATCGGAGTTACGAGCTTTTGCTTTATTAGGAGTCACATAGACTATATCATTCTGCTGTAACCAATAATAAGGAGAAAGAATTGTCTCCGCCTTGTTTAAATCCAATGTCACAATTTCCTGTTTGCCATCAGCACCTTCACGAATCAGTTTTACATTGTCACGAACTCCCCAGACCGTCATGTCACCGGCCATGGCAAGAGCTTCCAACAAGTTGACTTTCTCATTGTTGATAGTAAATGTACCTGGACGGGCAACCTCACCTAATACAGAAATTTTATAGTTTACCATACGGACAGTAACTATCGGAGTCTCCTTTATGTAAGGTTTCAGTTTGTCTATTATCAGTTGTTCAGCTTCTCTTTTCGTCAGTCCACCTATTTTTAATTCACCCAGAACAGGAAAATTGATCTTGCCTTCATTATCTACCAGATAAGGTTGTAAAACAGGCTGGGTAGTCAATTGGGTGCTGGCAGTAGCCACATTGGCAGGAGTTGCCACCGTCAAGTTAAACGGAACTGCAAGTTCCGGACTAGTACATGACACTATGATAGTAAGTAAATCTTTAGGCATTATCTTGGCATCATACAAATTTTCCTGTTGATTGATATCCTTTACAACTCCCGCATCCTGCAAATAAGGTACTTTCTTATAAGACTGACAGGAAGCAAGCAGAAATGCCGCTATCAGGCAAGAAAACAGACTTTCATACAAGCTTCGTACATTCAAATGCGTGCGCAATGATTTATTCATATTAAATGATAATTTATTTATAGAATCTTTTGTTGATTATTTCCTATTTATTCTTTATCCAGTACTTCAAATCGCGGAGAATTTTTTGATTTGAACTCCGGAACTATTTTCTTCATCA
>OGJD01001760.1_pt1 | contig 11103 bp, 9 predicted proteins | sample 1571971 | NCBI WGS metagenome assembly OGJD01 (sample SAMEA2582117, study PRJEB24529) | metagenome | biome: Human gut stool | place: China | collected 2011
GGGCGTCCAGGCCCACGGCCCGGTCGGGGCACAGGCGCTCCAAGTGGCCGCCTGCCGCACGGAAGCGGGCGTTGTAGACCTGGTTCCGGCGGGCATCCATGACTGCACAGATCTCTCCGTCCAGGTGGGCCAGACACCAGGCCATGGACTCCAGGGTAGAGCAGGCCGCGCAGGGCTTGTTCCCCGGCCAGGCCAGCCCCTTGGCGGCGGCGACGCCGATGCGCAGGCCGGTGAAGGAGCCGGGCCCGGCCGCCACGGCGATGAGCTCCACCGCGTCCAAGGCGGTTCCGCAGTTGTCCAGCAGGGATACGGCCATGGGCATGAGGGTGCGGGAGTGGGTCAGGCCATTGTTCTGGAAGGACTGGGCAATCAGGGCCTCATCCTCACACAGCGCCACCGAGCAGGCGGTGGCGGAGGACTCCAGGGCCAATATTTTCATGCGTCCGTCCCTCCCGTGATGGTAATAATGCGCTCTCCTTCACCGGCTCCCCGCCGTATGTCCACCCGGAGCACGCCGTCCTCCAGCGCGTCGCTGACAATCTCGCTCCACTCCACGGCGCACACGCCGCCCCGGGCCAGATAGTCTTCCCACCCGATGTCGAACAGCTCGTCAGAGGAGCCCAGCCGGTACATGTCAAAGTGGAACAAGGGCAGACGGCCCCCCTCATATTCGTTGACAATGGTAAAGGTGGGGCTGGTGACCCGGTCGGGAACGCCCAATCCCCGGGCCAGTCCCCGTGTGAAAGCGGTCTTTCCCGCCCCGAGATCTCCGGTAAAGGCGATCACCGTCCCCGCTGTCAGCCGGGCGGCCAGCGCCTCGCCCAGTGCCTCGGTCTCTGCTGGGGAGTTGGATATATATTCCATATAACACCTCGAATGTGAAAATTTGCTTAAATATTATACCACACCCGTTTACCAAACGCAAAAAAGATGGTAAACTAAATTGATTTTAAGCACGGTTTTGGAAGGGAGGGATGTGGTTGAACTGGCTGACCGATTCGATCCGCGAATTTATACACCGGGGCGACCGGCTGTTGCTGACGCTCTGCCTGCTGGCCAGCGGCTTCGGAATGGTGCTGATTTACAGCGCCACCCGTTATATGAACCACTCGGCGGGGCTGCGCTGCATGCTGATCCAGGCGGTGGGCATCGTTCTGGGGGTGTTCGTCTATATCGCCATGTCCTCGGTTGATATTGAGCTGTTTACGGAAAAATCCTGGAAATGGCTCTTTCTGTTTGGACTGTTCATCAATTTGCTGCTCCTGACCCCACTGGGGATCGGCGCGGATGAGACAGGCAACAACAGTTGGCTGAGCATTCCCGGCTTTCCGGTCAATCTGCAGCCGGCGGAGCTGGCCAAGCTGACCTTCGTACTGCTGCTGGCCTGGCAGATGAACCGGCAGCGGGAGCGGGGACTCAGCCGCCCCTCCTCCGTATTCCAGTTGGCGGGCCACACCCTGGTCATGATCGGGTTGATTGTGGCGACCTCCGGCGATTTCGGTATGGCGCTGACCTATGCCTTTATCTTTGTCATCATGGCTTGGGCGGGCGGGGTGAAAAAACGGTGGTTCCTGCTGGCCATTGTGGTTTGTGTCATAGGAGCCGTGCTCATTTGGCCCCACATCAGCGACAAGTACTTCGCCCGGCGTATCACCGTGGTCATCGATCATATCACGGGCAATACGGAGACCATCAGCGAACAGACTCAGGGACAGGGCTTTCAGCAGACCCGCAGCATCCTGGCTATCGGCAGTGGGGGGCTGTTCGGCATGGGGTATCTCAAGGGGATTCAGACCCAGAGCCTCTCTGAGTCAGCCCTGCCCGCCCGGCACACCGACGAGATCTTTGCGGTCTGCGGAGAGGAGTTCGGCCTGATCGGGTGTATTGTTCTGCTGCTCCTGCTGGGAGCGATCATTGCCCGCTGCATCTGGGTGGCGCGGCGGGCCTGCTCGCCTCAAAGCGCTTTCATCGCCATGGGGTACGCAGGGATGCTGTTGGCCCAGGTTGGAGTCAACGTGGGAATGTGTCTCTATGTGTTCCCCGTTGTGGGGCTGACCCTGCCGTTCATCAGCTATGGCGGCACCTCCATCGTCACCATGTTTGCGGCCATGGGCATTATCTCCAGTATCAAAATGCGCTCCCTTCCGAGCTGGCTGCGGGATCGGAGCCGTATTTGAACCAGTGGACGGGGGCTGGCCGATTTGGATAGCCTCCGCCGTATATTCTCCTTGATTTGGCAAAGACTACGGATGATTTCCAAACAAGGAGGTAATTGTCTTGAAACACCGCGTCCTTCTGCGCCGCGCTCTGCCGCTGGCAGTGCTGGCGGCGGTCCTGTACTCCGCTGGCTGGCCTGCATCTGCCTTTTTCTTCCAAAAAGATGAGGCGGTCCCAACCGTGGCGGCCATGACCAAAAATGGCCCGGCGGCGGAACCCATCTCCTTTTCCGAGGAGGACTTCGTTGTGGAAGGCTCCGGCAAGCTGGACAGCATTGTGATCGCGACTCTGCCGGATGCCGCGGTCGGCTGTCTCACCCTGGGCGCTCAGGGCATCCAGGTGGGCGACGTGATTGCTATGGAGGCGGTGGACGGACTGCGCTTCACCCCTCTGGCCGCACCGGCCGGCCTGGAGGCTCAGTTCCAGTTCACCCCGGTCTTTTCCGACGGGCGGAGCGGCGATGCCGTCACCGTTGAACTCTACCTGCTGGCCGAGGCAAACGGCGCGCCGGTGGCGGAAAATCTGGAGCTCACCACCTACAAAAATGTGGCGGTGACGGCCCAGTTTTCCGCCGTAGACCCCGAGGGGGATCTGCTCACGTATCATATCCTCAACAAGCCCGCCCGCGGGGCGGTGACCATGCCGGAGGACGGCAGCAGCGAATTTGTCTACACTCCCTATGAAAACAAGACCGGCAAGGACTCCTTCACCTATGTGGCGGTGGATGCGGTGGGCAACTCCTCCGACCCCGCTACCGTTAAGATCAAGATTGAAAAGCCGAATACCAAGGTTGCCTACGCCGACATGGACGGCGATCCGGCCCATAAGGCTGCCATCCGACTGGCAGAGGAGGGGATCTTCGTGGGCGAGTGCATGGGTGGGGCCTATTTCTTCCAGCCCGACGCCGCTGTGACCCGCGGGGAATTCGTGGCTATGGCCATGAACGCCGCCGGTATGGAAGCCCTGGAGGACGTAGAGCGCACCGGCTTTGCCGACGATGTGTCGATTCCCACCTGGGCCAAGCCCTACGTCTCCTCCGCGCTGAAGGCGGGACTGGTGCAGGGCAGCCGCTCCAGCGATGGGCAGGTAGTGTTCCAGGCGGAGGAGCCCATCACCGCGGCAGAGGCGGCGGTGCTCCTGGACCGGGCCCTTCAGGTGACTGACGTGTCCGCCGATACGCTGGCGGAGGAGGGGATTCCCACCTGGGCGGCTCAGTCTGCCGCCAATCTTGCCACCTGCGGCGTACTGTCGCTGGACGGAGGCCTGAGTACCCCACTTACCAGGGGCGAGGCAGCCGAGCTGCTGTGCGGCGCGCTGGAGTTGCAGGACAGCCGGGATGGCGGCTGGTTCTGAACTCTGAACAGAGAGAATGGGCCGGTTCCGTAGGGAACCGGCCCATTGCCTATGTGCGGCGCACCAGAAGCGAGAGACCCAGGGCGGCCGAGGCGCCGCCCAGCAGGACGAAAAAGCCCCAGAGAAAATTCCAGCAGGGGGAGGTCACATCAAACATCCAGGCCAGCAGGGAGTGCCAAAAGGACAGGCCGGCGGCAATGGCAAGGAGATCGAACAGGACATAGCTGCCGCCGAAGAGGTAGATCCACCGCCACCAGGGATTGCGGCCCCAATTCCGAAAGAAGGTGGCGACGCCCGCCAGGCACAGCACGGCCAGAAGGCCCATCAGGCCGAAGTAGAGGGGACCCTTTTGTGTCAGAACCCCCAGCCAGAAGGCGGCGTAGCTCTCCCGGTCCGCCAGCCCCCAGACACGGTGCAGATGAAACGCCCCAAAGAAGAGGAAAAACAGCGGCTCATACCACGCGATTTTCACAGCGCACCCCCCAATCTCCGCTCTACTCTACCACAGAGGAGGTGCTTTTGCAAGAATTGGACGGGGAAGGTTCGAAAGAAGGTTGAGAATAGGCCGGAACCGTGCTATAATATACCACTAGTGCGTATCATATTGTATCAAACTCCCGAGTGAGGTGTGTTATGAAGATTGTTGTGCTGGCAGGGGGACTGTCTCCAGAGCGGAATGTGTCCCTCTCCACAGGAACCATGGTGACCGAGGCGCTGCGGGCGCTGGGCCACCGGGCGGGCCTGATCGACTTATATTTCGGCCTGGAGACGGGCGGGGCGGACGAGGCATTTTTTGACGCGCCTGTGTCCGAGGCCTACAAGAAAATCAGCCGCGAGGCTCCGGATCTGGATCAGGTGCGGCGCGGCCGGAAGGGGGACAGCCCCAGCATGTTCGGCCCCGGGGTGCTGGAGTTGTGCCGGATGGCCGACATGGTATTCCTGGCCCTCCACGGCACCTGCGGCGAGGACGGGCGGGTGCAGGCCGCCTTTGATCTGATGGGAATTCCCTACACCGGCGCGGGCTATCTGGGCAGCGCCATCGCCATGGACAAGGATCTGACCAAGCGGATGGTGGCCGACGTGGTGTCCACCCCCGGCTGGAAGACCGTCACCTACACCGCCGCGGACATCGACCGACTGGTAGAGACTGCCCGCTTGCCCCTGGTGGTCAAGCCGGTGGCCAGCGGCTCCTCCATCGGTGTATCCATCGCCCACACGGCGGAGGAGCTGCGCCGGTCCCTCACCGAAGGACTGGCCCTGGGGGGGCGCACGGTGCTGGAGGAGTACATCAGGGGCCGGGAGATCCAGGTGGGCATCCTGGAGGATAAAGCCCTGCCCTCCATTGAGATCATCCCCAAGCAGGGCTTTTACGACTATGCCAACAAGTACCAGCCCGGCGCCGCTCTGGAGGTCTGCCCGGCGGAGATTACTCCGGAGGAGGAGGCGCGTGTGCGGGCCGCGGCCCTGCGGGTGTACGAGACACTGGGGCTGTCGGTGTACTCCCGCGCGGACTTCATCCTCACGGAGGACGGGGAGCCCTGGTTCCTGGAGATCAACACCCTGCCCGGCATGACACCCACCAGCCTGCTGCCCCAGGAGGCCGCGGCGGCGGGCATTGACTACAACGAGCTGTGCCAGCGCATTGTGCACGCCTCTCTGGAGGCCCGAAAACAGGGAAGATAAGGAGCGGAAACGGATTATGGAGCCGATGACCATACGTGAAATCATGGACGCGGTCGGCGGTAAGCTGCTGGGAGAGTTTGGGGATATCAACCGGATGGTGGGACGGGTGGAGACGGACAGCCGCACCATCCACGCTGGGTCCCTGTTTGTGCCCCTGGTGGGGGAGCGATTCGACGGCCACGCCTACATCAACGCCGCCCTGGAGGGGGGCGCTGCGGGCTGCTTTACCCAGCGGGAGCGGGAGAGCTATCTGCCGGGCAAGTTCTATATCAAGGTGGATTCCACCCAGCGGGCCCTGCGGGATCTGGCCAAGTATTACAAGAAAAAGTTCCCCATACCTGTGGTGGCCCTGACGGGCTCGGTGGGTAAGACCACCACCAAGGACATGGTGGCGGCGGTGCTGGGGGAGAAGTACCGGGTGCTCAAGACCGAGGGCAACCTGAACAACGAGATCGGCGTGCCCATGACCCTGCTGCGCCTCAGCGGGGAGCACGAAATTGCCGTGCTGGAGCTGGGCATGAACCACGCCGGGGAGATCGACTACCTCTCCGCCCTGGTGGAGCCCGACGTGGTGCTGATGACCAACATCGGCGACTCCCACATCGAGCACTTCGGCTCCCGGGAAAAGATCCTGGAGGCCAAGAGCGAGATCTTCCACCATGTCAAGTCCGGCGCCTTCGTGGTTATCAATGGGGACGATCCCTTGCTGAACACCCTGCCGGGGAAGCTCCCCTATGCGTTCACCCGCGTGGGCGCCGGAGAGGGGCTGGACTACCGGGCGGAGGGGCTGGTCAGCGACGGCAAGAGCCATATGACCTGTGAAGTGAAAACGCCTCACGACTCTTTCCGGGTGGAGATTCCCGCCCTGGGCGACCACATGATCTACCCCACGCTGATGGCGGCGGCGGTGGGGGAGCACTTTGGCCTGACGCAGACGCAGATTGCCGACGGCGTGCTCCACTTTGCCCCCACCAAAATGCGTATGAACCTGCTCCACCGGGGCGATGACATCACCATCCTAAACGACACCTACAACGCCAACCCCCAGTCCATGCGGGCGGCGGTGGAGGTGCTCTCCAGTGCCCGGGGAGCGTATAAGGTAGCCGTACTGGGCGACATGTTCGAGCTGGGGCCCCTGGCCCCCGCCCTCCACGCCGGCGTGGGCGACTACCTGGGCAAGGCGGGCATCGACTGCCTGGTGGCGGTGGGCGAGCTGGCAAGGCACATCCATGACGCGGCCCAGGCCGCCGACGTGCCGGAGTGCTATTACTGCCCCACAAAGGCGGAGGCCAGGCCGGTGCTGGACGGCGTGGTGCGGCCCCATGCCACCATTCTGGTCAAGGCCTCCCGCGGCATGGCGCTGGAGGAGCTGGTGGATTACCTGCTCACCATCACAGGGGAGGCGTAAAAGGGCCGCCGGGTGTCCGCCCGGCGGCCAGCAGGGGCCGGTGTTCCCATCGGCCCGTCTTTATCCAAACAGCTTTTGCAGATTTTCCTGAAAGGGCGGGTAGATGACCCCCTTCTCGGTGATGATGCCGGTGACCAGACTGTGGGGGGTCACGTCGAAAGCGGGGTTGCAGACCTCCACCGACTCCGGGGCGGTGCGGGTGCCGTACAGAGTGCGCACCTCGTCCCTGTCCCGCTCCTCGATGGGGATGCCGCTCCCGTCGGCCAGAGACAGGTCGATGGTGGAGCAGGGGAGGGCCACATAAAAAGGAATGCCGTGGTAATGGGCGTTGACTGCCACGGAGTAGGTTCCGATCTTGTTGGCAAAGTCGCCGTTGGCGGCCATGCGGTCACACCCCACTACAGCCAGGTCAATCTTCCCCTTGGCCATCAGGCTGGCGGCCATGTTGTCCGCAATCAGGGTGGCGGGGATGTGGTCGGATACCAGCTCGTAGGCCGTCAGGCGGGCTCCCTGGAGGAGCGGTCGGGTCTCATCACAGTAAACCATATTTACTTTACCAGCTTCATGGGCCGCGCGGATGACACCCAGTGCCGTGCCGTAGCCGCCGGTGGCCAGGGCCCCGGCGTTGCAGTGGGTGAGGATGCGGGCGTGCTCCGGCACCACCGCCGCCCCGTGGGCCCCCATGGCCCGGCACATGGCCACGTCCTCGGCGTGGATGGCCTTGGCCTCGGCGATCAGCGGTTCTGCCGCGCCGCCGCACTCCTTTGCCTTGCGTTCCATGCGCTCCAGGGCCCAGAACAGGTTGACCGCTGTGGGTCGGCTGGCGGCCAGTGTCTCCTTGGCCTCGTCCAGTCCCTCACCGGCCAGGGCAGCCAGGCAGTAGGCATAGGCGGCGGCCACGCCGATGGCGGGGGCGCCCCGCACCACCATGGTGCGGATGGCATCGGCCACCGGCCGGTAATCGGTATAGGGGAGCCACACTTCGGTCACGGGGAGCTTGGTCTGGTCGAGCAGGTAAAGGGTATTTCCTTCCCATCGGATGGCGTCCATAGGGAAAACCTCCATTCCTTGATTTCGTCTTTCACTATATCACAACGGACAACAGGAGTAAACAAATGATTGATATCTCCGTCTCGAACCTGTCCAAGGAGTTCGAGGTAGGCAAAAAGATACTGGACGGCCTGACCTTTCAGGTAGACCAGGGGGAGCGGGTGGGCCTGCTGGGCAAGAACGGCGCCGGCAAGACCACCCTGTTCAAAATCCTCACTGGGGAGCTGGACTGGGATGAGGGCGAAGTGCATGTGGCCCCCGGCAAAGGGGTGGGCCTCATCTCACAGATCCCGGTTTACCCGCCCGCCTACACCGTGGAGGATGTGCTTCAGACGGCCTTTGACCGGCTTCACGCCATGGAGGCCGAGATGGCCCGCCTCGCCGAGCAGATGGGCGCCGACACAGACCCCGCCCTGCTCAGGCGGTACGACGCCCTCACCGCCGCTTTTGAGGCGGGGGGCGGCTACGATACCCAAACGGAGCTGAATAAGGTGTGCAATGGCCTGGAGATTTCCCAGGACATGCGGGGGCAGCTTTTTTCCTCGCTCTCCGGCGGGGAGAAGACCCGGGTCAACCTGGCCCGCCTGATTCTGGAGGATACCGACATCCTCCTGCTGGACGAGCCCACCAACCACCTGGATCTCCGGGCCACCGAGTGGCTGGAGGAGTATCTGGACCGTTACAAGGGCACCGTGCTGGCTATCTCCCATGACCGCTGGTTCCTGGACCGGGTGGTGCGCCGGGTTATCGAGATCCACGACGGCAAGGCGGAGTTTTACGCGGGCAACTACAGCTTTTATGTGGAGGAGAAGGAGCGGCGCTACGAGGAGAAGCTCAAGCAGTACGAGAAGGAGCAGGCCAAGCTTGAGCAGCTCCAGGAGGCGGCGGACAAGCTGCACCTGTGGGCTTTTATGGGCAACGACAAGCTGCACAAGCGGGCCTTTTCCATCGAAAAGCGCATGGAGCGCATCCGCACCACCGACAAGCCCACCAAGGAGCGGCGCCTGGACATAAAATTCGGGGAGAGCGAGTTCCGGGGGGACGAGGTGCTCACCATCAAGGAACTGAAGAAGTCCTTTGAAGGGCGCACTCTCTTTGACCACGTGAACCTGGAGGTCATCGGCGGCGAGCGCATTGCCCTGCTGGGCGACAACGGCACCGGCAAGTCCACCCTGCTGAAGATTTTGCTGGGGGAAGAGGAGCCGGACTCCGGAAAGCTGCGCATGGGACCGACTGTAAAGGTGGGGTACCTGCCCCAGATCATCCGCTTCTCCCACCCGGAGCGCAATCTGGTGGACACCATGATCTACGACCAGGACTGCTCCACCCAGACGGCCCGCAATCGGCTGGCGGCCTTCAACTTCCGGGGGGAGGACGTGTTCAAGCCCGTGTCCGCCCTCTCCGGCGGGGAGCAGAGCCGCCTGCGCCTGTGCATGCTCATGGACGAGAAGATCAATCTGCTGATCCTGGACGAGCCTACCAACCACCTGGACGTGGCCAGCCGGGAGTGGATTGAGGAGGCGGTGGAGAGCTACGAGGGCAATCTGCTCTTTGTCTCCCACGACCGCTACTTCATCAACCGCTTTGCCACCCGCATCTGGATGCTGGAGAACGGACAGATCATTGATTTCCGGGGGACCTTCGAGGAGTACCGGGCCGCCCAGGAGCGGAAACGGCTCCAGGCCGCGCTCCCCGTCAAGGCGGAACCGGAGAAGCCGAAAAAGGAAAAGCCCCGCCGTCCCGGCGGCACCAAAGAGCTGGAGAAGCAGGTGGCCGCGGCGGAGCGGGCGGTGGCCAAGGCGGAGGCGCGGCAGTATGAGCTGACCCTCAAGGCCGAGGAGGTGGCCTCCAACTATCTGGAGCTGCAGAAGGTCTATGACGAGCAGAAGGCCCTGGAGGAGGAGATCGCCGCGCTTTACACGAAGTGGGAGACGCTGGCGGCCGAGCTGGAGGAGGCCCGAGGGTGAACCGGAGAAGGAAGAGCTGCTACCGTCCCTATGAGGGGAAGCGGCGGCCCCTGTGGCGGAAGGCCGTGCTGGCCCTGCTGCTGGCGGGGGCGCTGGCCTTCGGCGTCCTATTCGGCGCGGTGATGTATGGTGCCTATGACCACATACAGGGCGAGCCCGGGCTCATGGTCATCCTGGGCTGCCAGGTGAAGCCCTGGGGGCCGTCCATTCTGCTCCAGGACCGGCTGGACAAGGCGCTGGATTACCTGGAGGAGCACCCGGACGTCCAGGTGGTGGTCTCCGGCGGCCAGGGCCCCGACGAACCCACCACCGAGGCGCAGGCCATGTACGACTACCTGACGGAGCACGGCGTGGAGCCGGAGCGCATCTGGCAGGAGGACCAGTCCCACAACACCTGGCAGAACGTCCGGTATACCCTGGCGCTGCTGGAGGAGAAGGGGGCGGACACGAGTGCCGGCGTGGTGCTGGTGTCCAGCGGCTTCCACCTCACCCGGGCGCGTATGCTGTGGGAGCGCGCCTCCGGCGGAGCGGGAGAGCTGTCTACCCTGGCGGCCCCCTGCACCCATGTGCCGTCCCGGCTGAAGATGTATATTCGGGAACCCTTTGCACTGGTAAAGTCCTTTTTGTTTGACAGGTGATATGACTTGGAAATGATGGAAAAGCTACGCGCCCTGGATCTCCACTATGCCGATGTGGAGGCCCGCCTGAGCGCGCCGGAGACCTATGAAGACCCCGCGCTGGTGGCCAGACTCAACAAGGAACAGCGGGAGCTGGAGCCGGTGGTCATGGCCTACCGGGCCTACCAGCGCCGCCGGCAGGATCTGGAGGATGCCGAGGCCCTGATGGGCGACCCGGATATGAAGGAGCTGGCCCAGGAGGAGTACCAGCAGGCCAGGGAGGAGCTGGCCCGGCTGGAGGAGGAGATCAAGGTGCTGCTCTTGCCCCGGGACCCCAACGACGACAAGAATGTCATCGTGGAGATCCGCGCCGGAGTGGGCGGGGAGGAGGCGGCTCTGTTCGCCCACTCCCTGTTCCGCATGTACTCCATGTACGCCGACGCCCGCCGCTGGTGCGTGGAGGTGGACTCGGTCAACGAGACGGAGCTGGGTGGCGTGAAGGAAATCTGCTTTACAATTGAGGGAGACGGGGCCTGGTCCCGTCTGAAATTCGAGAGCGGCGTCCACCGGGTGCAGCGGGTGCCTGAGACCGAGTCGGGCGGGCGTATCCACACCTCCACCGCCACTGTGGCGGTGCTGCCCGAGGTGGACGAGGTGGACTTCGAGCTCAACCCGGCGGACATCGAGATGCAGGTTTTCCGCTCCTCCGGCGCGGGCGGTCAGCACGTTAACACCACCGACTCGGCGATCCGTATTACCCACCTGCCCACCGGCATCGTGGTGGAGTGCCAGGACGAGCGTTCTCAGC
>OGJD01001768.1_pt1 | contig 11050 bp, 13 predicted proteins | sample 1571971 | NCBI WGS metagenome assembly OGJD01 (sample SAMEA2582117, study PRJEB24529) | metagenome | biome: Human gut stool | place: China | collected 2011
GTGGAAGACTGGGAAAACATGATCGACACCAACAACAAAGGGCTGGTCTATATGACCCGCGCGGTGCTGCCGGGCATGGTTGAGCGCAATCGTGGCCACATTATCAATATCGGCTCCACCGCCGGAAGCTGGCCTTATGCAGGCGGCAACGTCTACGGCGCAACAAAAGCGTTTGTGCGCCAGTTCAGCCTTAACCTGCGTACCGATCTGCACGGCACCGCCATTCGCGTCACCGACATCGAGCCGGGCCTGGTGGGCGGCACCGAGTTTTCCAACGTGCGTTTCAAGGGCGACGACGCGAAAGCGGACAAGACCTACGAAAACGCTAACGCCCTGACGCCGGAAGATGTCACCGAAACGGTCTGGTGGGTGGCGACGCTGCCAAAACACGTCAACATCAATACCGTAGAAATGATGCCGGTCAGCCAGAGTTTTGCCGGGCTTAGCGTCCATCGTAGCTAACGCTGCCCTTCCCGGCCTGCGGGCCGGGTCTGTTTCGGGTTATAAAAGAATGGTAGTATGTTCAGGCTAACTCTCTGAGAAATGACAACTCATGGCCGCTGAATCGCAACTCAATCCCACCCAGCCCGTAAACCAGCAAATCTATCGCATTTTGCGACGTGATATTGTCCATTGCCTGATCCCACCGGGAACGCCGCTTTCTGAAAAAGAGGTGTCCGTGCGTTTTGACGTTTCCCGTCAACCGGTGCGTGAAGCGTTTATTAAGCTTGCGGAAAACGGTCTGATTCAGATCCGCCCGCAGCGCGGCAGCTACGTGAACAAAATTTCACTCTCTCAGGTGCGCAACGGCTGTTTTGTTCGCCAGGCCATTGAATGCGCGGTGGCGCGCCGTGCCGCAACGCTTATCAACGACAAGCAATGTTACCTGCTGGAGCAAAACCTGCATCAGCAGCGGATTGCGATTGACCGTAAGCAGCTGAATGATTTCTTCCAGCTAGATGATGAATTCCACCAGAAGCTGGCGCAGATTGCGGATTGCCAGCTGGCCTGGGACACCATCGAAAACATCAAGGCCACCATCGACCGCGTGCGTTATATGAGTCTCGATCACGTCTCTCCGCCGGAAATGCTGCTCCGACAGCATCATGATATTTTCAGCGCGCTGGAAAAACGCGACCCGGACGGCGTGGAAAAAGCGATGACGCTGCATCTGCAGGAAATTAGCGAATCCGTGCAGCTGATTCGTCAGGAAAATAGCGAGTGGTTTAGCGAAGAATAATATTTCGCCGCGCCCTTTCGGGTGCGGCGAGAGGGTTAGCGAACGACTAACACCGGAATGGTTGCGTAGCGCAGGATAGATTCCGCATTTGATCCCAGCAGATGGGTGGTGATGCCCGGATTTTTCGACCCGATGACGATCGCGTCATATTCCCCCTCTTTGCTCAGCCTGATAATTTCATCGCGGACGTTGCCAAAGCGAACCAGGCTGTCAATTTTCTCCGGCGAGATGTCGAACAGCCTTTTTAACGCGTTCATTTTCTTCCCGGATTCCTCAGTCATATATTCTTCGAACTTTTTAATATCGGCGTTAAAACCGCGCAGCAGGGATCGGCTGCTGGTCGGCAGAATATTGACCAGGGTAATCGACGCGCCCTCGGCCTTCGCGAGGTTAGCCGCGTGGCGAACCGCTTTGTCACTCAAATCCATTTCAAATACATCAACAGGCATCAAAATCTTCTTATACATAAGCCTGGCTCCTTATTCCGATGAAAGGGTTATTTCCTGTACCCAGAATGGCACCGGGAAAATAAACCAACCCTCAACGCTTCCCTGATGAAACTATCAGTTAATGAAAATAACGGTCTGCTTTGTCAATTGCTGTCGTGAACCGTCAGCACCCGACGCAATAAAGAAAAAAGTGTGAGTTTGATCAAAAACAAAAACATCTGATGCAGACAGGCGTATTTATATGCCCCGTGAACGGCAACCCTGAAATAACGCCGTAACGAACAGGTTAGAGAGGAGAAAATACCATGATGACATACGACCGTAACCGCAATGCAATCACCACCGGCAGCCGCGTCATGATTAGCGGCACAGGCAAAACTGGCGTGATTAAAGCGATCCACAGCGACGGGCTGGATGCCGCGCAGGTGCGCCGCAGCAAAACGGTTGAAGTGGAAGGATGCGAAGGTAAGTTCGAACCGATTGAGCTGATTCGCCTGGGTATGCACTAAACGGTGCGCAGACATGCCGCCGCGAACGGCGGCATGTGCTGAATTACCGTTGAGACACGTACTGCGCCACGGTCGCTTTCGCGCCCTTTTGCAGCAGCGTCTGGTATGCCTTCATCACCGCATCAACAAAGACGGCTTCACGCGGTAGCTCCTTGCCAAAGATGGCTTCAATGCCAAGCAGCGCCCTGACCCGGCTTTCCCCTTCCGCACTGCTCTTCACCGCCGCCTGAATCACTGCCAGCTGCGGATCGCTCACGTCAATCGCGTTACCCTGCTCGTCCACGCCGCCGACATAGCGCATCCACCCTGCCACGCCCAGCGCCAGCAGCGGGAAAGGCTTCTGATACACCAGGTGCCAGCGCACGGAATCCAGCATGCGCTGCGGAAGCTTCTGGCTGCCGTCCATTGCAATCTGCCAGGTCCGATGGCGCAGGGCCGGGTTGCTGTAGCGGGCAATCAGGAGATCGGCATAGCGTCCTAAATCGACGCCTTTGACCTTCAGCGTAGGCGCCTGCTCGTTAAGCATCAGCGCGTGCGCGGCGACGCGGTAGTTTTCATCTTCCATACAGTCGTTAATATGCTGATAGCCCGCCAGATAGCCCAGGTACGCCAGGAATGAGTGGCTGCCGTTAAGCATGCGCAGCTTCATCTCTTCAAACGGGATAACATCTGACACCAGCTCGGCTCCGGCTTTTTCCCACGCTGGACGGCCGGCCACAAAGTTATCTTCGATCACCCACTGACGGAACGGTTCACAGGCCACCGCCGCCGGATCGCGCACGCCGGTAAGCTGTTCAATTTTATCCAGCGTGTCGGGGGTGACCGCAGGCACGATGCGATCCACCATCGTTGACGGGAAAGTAACGTGGGATTCGATCCAGTCCGCCAGTTCACCGTCTACCGCACGGGCGTACGCGCAGGTGACATTCCGCATCACATGACCGTTCTCCGGCATGTTATCGCAGGACATCACGCTAAACGCAGGCAGACCCGCCGCCTTACGCCGCGCCAGCGCTTCCACGATCACACCCGGCGCAGATTTCGGCTGGTGCGGGTTTTGCAGGTCTGCGACGATAAAAAGGTGATCGAGCATCAGTTGCCCGGTCGCCGGGGAATGGCAGTACCCTTTCTCGGTGATGGTCAGCGAGACAATCGCCACCTGCGGTTCGCACATCGCGGCCAGCACGGTCTCGAGCCCGTCAACCTGCGCATGCAGCGCCTTTTTTACCACGCCAACCACGCGGGAGGTCCACGCATCGGCAGACATTTCCGCCACGGTATAGAGATTATCCTGCGCGTTCAGATCGGCAATCTGCTGTTCGCCGCCAATCAGGTTAACCTCACAGTATCCCCAGTCGCTACCGTGTTCCGCGGCGAGGATGTCGGCGTACACTGCCTGATGCGCACGGTGAAATGCGCCAAACCCTAAATGAACGATGCGTGCTTTAAGGCTGTCGCGATCGTACTGTGGCAGCGTCGCGTTGGCCTGTAATAAGGTATTTTCCATGATTAAGACTCGTTAATTAGAAAGCTGTGGATCGCTGCCGCCCATGCTGAAGCGGCAGCGCCTGCTGACTACACCAACTAGAATGGTAGCTGGAGTAAAAAAAGTGAACTGCCATCAACCATACTGATACTGCCGTTTGAGTTTTTGATTTATATTAACTTTTCTTCATGTGGTGTGACACAAAATCAAAGTTGTGTGACAGGTAACGCAAGTTATAAACCATCAGCGTCGCGAGGAGACGGCACCGTAACCGACCGTCTCTCTCGGCGCAGACTCGGCTGCGTCTTGCACCGCGCTTAAATCACGGTCGCGCACTTCCGGCATCAGGATCGCCGAGATCAGTCCAATCACGGAATAGGCCACCAGCATGGCGACAATCGGCCACCAGGAGCCGGTCATATTGCAGAAAATCCCTGCCAGTACCGGACCAAAGCCCACCGCTACGAGACCGCCCGCCTCTTTGGAGATCGCCATACGGGTAAAGCGATTTCGCGAGCCAAACATCTCCGCCATGGTGATATTTTCCAGCGCAAACAGCCCCAGCACGGCGAAGTTATGGATAACGATGATGCAGAGCATGATCGTCCCCGGCGCATAGCTCTTATCGACGATGATCGACAGCATCGGATAGGCCAGAATAATGGCGGAGATATTGAGGATAATGTACGGCAGACGGCGCCCCACTTTATCGGAAAGCCAGCCCAGCAGCGGAATGGAGATAAACCCGAGAATGGAGCTGATCATCAGCGCATCGGTCGGGATGGCCTTATCGAACAGCAGCGTCTGGACCAGATAACCCGCGAGGAAGGTCTGGATGAGCCCCGAGTTGCCCGCCTGGCCGAAACGCAGGCCGGTCGCCAGCCAGAAGGATTTGCTTTTCACCATGGAACCCAGTGAGGTGTCCGGCTGCGCAGCTTGCACATCGTTCACTTTCTCAAAGACCGGGCTCTCCTTGAGGTTCATACGCAGCCAGATGGCGAAGATCATCACCACGACGCTGGCGAGGAACGGCACGCGCCAGCCCCAGGCGAGCAGCTGTTCACGATCGAGGGCAAAGAACATGATGGCCCAGATCGCCGTTGCGCTCAGCGTCCCGCAGTTAGTCCCCATCGCCACCAGCGAGGAGATGATGCCGCGTTTACCTTTCGGCGCGTACTCCGCCAGCATGGTCCCGGCCCCGGAGATCTCGGCCCCGGCACCGAGGCCCTGAATAATGCGCAGCATCACCAGCAGCACGGGGGCAAAAATCCCGATCTGCGCGTAGGTCGGCAGGACGCCAATCAGCGTGGTGCAGATCCCCATCATGGTGATAGTAATGAACAGCACCTTCTTACGACCAATGCTGTCGCCCATTCTGCCGAAGATAAAGGCGCCGACGATGCGCGCAATATAGCCTGCGCCGTAGGTGCCCATCGCGAGGATCAGCGCCATCGCGGCAGACTGTTCCGGGAAGAAGATCTCATGGAAGACCAGAGCGGCGCCCAGCGAGTAAAGCTGGAAGTCCATAAATTCCAGGGCGGTGCCCAGCCAGCCGGAAACGGCGGCTTTTACCAGATCGGATGTGGTTCTTTGAGGTTGTACTTGCGTCATAATGGCTATCTCTGAAAGGTAAGATGCGTACCACATAGCGCCTGTCTGCGCAGGCGCTTAACCGCGTAAATGATTATTGGCCGAACGTGAGCAAAACTTTGCAGCACTGCCGCTGGTCTTTCTCAAACAGTTCAATAGCGTCTTTAACGTGGTGATAGTCAAAGGTATGGGTGATCAGTTTTTCCGGGTCGATCAGCCCCCTCTTCAGCCAGTCGATAACGACCGGGAATTTGTTGGCGTTCAGGCGCGAGGAGAAGATCGCCAGCTCTTTGCCGGTGATGCCCTGCTGAACAATCTGGCTCGGCTCGCTGGAGAACCCCATCAGCACGATGCGCGCCGCCGGTGAGGCCAGGGTTATCGCTTCCTGCAAAATGGAGGGATGGCAGGCGGCATCAATGATTAACGTCGGTTTGATGCCTTTTTCCTCCAGCGCGGCCTGCAGCGACTGCTCGCCGTTATTAAAGACCCAATCCGCGCCGCTGCGCCGGGCCATCGCCAGACGCTCGTCTATGCGATCAACCACGATAACCTGCTTCACCTGATAGACGCCTTTCAGGGCCTGAACCGTAACCAGCCCCATCGGCCCGGCGCCATATATCAGCGCGACGTCCTGTTCAGTCGGTTTCGCCTGCCCCGTTACGTTGGCGGCGATGGTGAAGGGCTCAACCATGACGGCGTGCTTATCAGGAATGTCATCCGGAATGGGCCAGGCGTTTTGTGCGGGCACGACCGCATATTCGCTAAAGCCGCCGTCACGGTGAACGCCCAGCACCACCAGCGAGGTGCAGACGTTCGGTTTTCCCACGGAGCACGGGTAGCAGTGCCCGCAGCTGATTACCGGATCGACCGAAACGCGCTGGCCCAGGCGCGCGCTGTCAACGCCCTCGCCCACGGCGTCAATCACGCCAAAAAACTCATGGCCGATGACGCGCGGATACTTCGCAAACGGGTTATGGCCGCGGTAGATGTGGCTATCCGACCCGCATATCCCGGCCAGCTTGATACTGACGCGGACGTCACCTGCGCCAGGTACCGGGAGTTGACGCTCTTCAATTACCAGTTCGTTCGGCTGTTGAATCACTACGCTTTTCATCGTTTGCTCCTCGCTTACCAGTTCCACAGCGTGCCGTCTTCAAGACGGGCCACCGGCAGATAGGCCGGATCGTACGGGTATTTCGCCGCCAGCTTCTCATCAAATTCGATGCCCAGCCCCGGCTTGTCGCCCGGATGCATATAGCCGTTATCAAAGCGCCAGCTGTGCGGGAAGACCTCCAGCATCTGTTCGGAGTAGCCCATATATTCCTGCACGCCGAAGTTCGGCACCCACAGGTCGAAATGCAGCGCCGCGGCATGGCACACGGGCGACAGATCCGACGGACCGTGCGAGCCGGTGCGCACCTGATAGAGCGACGCGAAGTCCGCGATGCGGCGCATCCCGGTGATGCCGCCCGCGTGGGTAATGGTGGTGCGGATATAGTCGATCAGCTGCTCTTCGATGAGCTGCTTGCAGTCCCAGATGCTGTTAAACACTTCGCCTACCGCAATGGGCGTAACGGTGTGCTGGCGGATCAGGCGGAAGCAGGCCTGGTTTTCCGCAGGGGTGGGATCCTCCATCCAGAACATGCGGAACGCTTCGATACTCTTGCCGAAGCGCGCCGCTTCGATGGGCGTCAGGCGGTGGTGCATGTCGTGCAGGAGGTGCTCATTGAAGCCGAATTTACTGCGCACCGCGTCGAACAGCTTCGGCGTGAAGTCGAGGTATTTTTCGGTGGACCAGAGCTGCTCTTCCGGCCAGTCGCCTTTGGTCGCAGGCTCGTAGGCCAGCCCCTTCCCTTTGGCCATGCCGTAGGTGGTTTTCATGCCCGGCACGCCGCACTGCACGCGGATCGCCTTAAAGCCCATCTCTTTGTGACGGGCGTAATCTTCCAGCACGTCGTCAATGGTGTGGCCGGTGGTGTGACAGTAGACCATCACCCCTTCCCGGGAGGCGCCGCCCAGCAGCTGGTAGAGCGGCATGTTGGCCGCTTTGGCTTTGATATCCCACAGCGCCATATCCACGGCAGAGATGGCCGACATGGTAACCGGACCGCGACGCCAGTAAGCACCTTTGTAGAAGAACTGCCAGATGTCTTCGATGCGGTGCGCATCGCGGCCAATGAGCTGGGGGCAAAGGTGATCCTTCAGGTATGAGGCCACGGAGAGCTCGCGTCCGTTTAGCGTGGCGTCACCGAGACCGACAATCCCCTCATCGGTGGTGATTTTAAGGGTGACAAAGTTCCTCCCCGGGCAGGTAACAAACACGTCAGCCGCGACAATCTTCATAATTCCTTTCCTTACATCGTTCGTTGTGATGCCGGAAATTTACGCAACTACACTACTACCATACAAGTATAATGATCGTAAAATAAGCTAACGATCACAAAACCGGGGGCTCATGCGCGGCCCCATCCCGCCACAATAATCAGCATACCGCACAGGGCAATCAGCGCGCCGGCCCAGTCATAGACGCTGAGTTTGACGCCGTCCACCACGCACAGCCACAGCAGCGCCGTGCAGACATAGACGCCGCCGTAAGCCGCATAAACGCGCCCGCTGGCCGCCGGATGCAGCGTTAACAGCCAGACAAACAGGGCCAGCGCAACGCTTGCCGGAATGAGCAGCAATACGGATCCACCCTTTTTGAGCCAGAGCCAGGGCAGGAAGCAACCGATGATTTCACACAGCGCAGTCGCAAAAAAAAGCAGCGTCGTTTTAAGCATATTTCACGTCAGGTGAGGATTTATTTAACCATCATACCTGATGATGCCCTTTACTTTTCCACACTTGCTCCGCGGGTATGCCGTCATTTCGCTTTAGTGTAGAATCTGTACGGGGTAACTTGATTATCTGCACCCATTTAAAAGGAAACGCTATGACCACATTAAGCAAACGCCTTTGTCTGACAGCCCTGCTGGCGCTGTCATCGTTCGCCTTTGCCGCCTCTGCGACAGCGGAAACCAGCAAGCTCATTATTGAGTCTGGTGACAGCGCGCAAAGCCGCCAGAACGCCGCGATGGACAAAGAACAATGGAATGACACCCGTAGCCTTCGCCAGAAGGTCAACAAACGTGCCGAAAAAGAGTGGGACAAAGAAGATGTCGCTTTTGACGCGCGCGATAAGTGTCAGCAAAGTGCAAACGTCAATGCCTACTGGGAGCCTAACACCCTGCGATGCCTGGATCGCCGCACTGGCCGCACGGTAGCCCCATAATGTCGGCGCCCTGCGACGTTAAACTCCGTCCGCTGGAGCGTGAAGACCTGCGCTTTGTCCACCAGCTCGACAACAATGCCAGCGTGATGCGCTACTGGTTCGAAGAGCCTTATGAGGCCTTTGTCGAGCTGTCCGATCTCTACGATAAGCACATTCACGATCAGAGTGAACGTCGTTTTGTGGTGGAGTGTGAAGGTGAAAAAGCCGGGCTGGTGGAGCTGGTTGAGATCAACCACGTTCACCGTCGGGCGGAGTTCCAGATCATCATCTCCCCTGAGCATCAGGGAAAAGGCCTTGCGTCACGCGCGGCCAGGCTGGCAATGGATTACGGATTCAACGTTCTAAACTCTACAAGCTTTACCTGATTGTGGACAAAGAGAACGAAAAAGCGATCCATATCTATCGCAAGCTGGGCTTTATGATGGAAGGCGAGCTGATTCACGAGTTCTTTATCAACGGTGAATACCGCAACACCATCCGCATGTGCATTTTCCAGCATCAGCACCTGGCCGGACATAAACCGTCAGGCGCCAGCCTGCTGAAACCTACCGCGCAGTAAGATTGATGACAAACCGTGTCATAAACCATTGAGCTGCCTTTCTTGCCGGGTGGCGCTGTGCTTACCCGGCCTACAGGGTGCTTCATTGTAGGCCCGTGCAAGCGTAGCGCCGCCGGGCGAAACGCACAAAATGCACTTTACGCTCAGTAATATTCAATCGCGTTCTTGATGGTGTACTTGTGCTCAACGGCGGGTTTGACGCTGTCGTCCGTGATGGTCAGATCGCAGCTCACCGGGTTATTGTGGCGATCGTAGTCGCAGCTCTGCGTCACGTTGCCCAGCGGCTTGTCATTCAACATGCTGACTGCCGAGTAATCCATTCTTTTGCGCAGGTCTTTCGACGGCGTCGACTGGACGGACAGATGCTGATCCCCTGATACGGTGGTTTTGCCCAGCGGATAGCCATCCGCATCGTAGCGGTACTTCACTTCCATCTCTTTACCGTGCGCCGCCACCACAAATCCGTTGTCGTCGGTATCCCACGTTACCCCGGCTGACGGCAGTTCGGCCAGCTGGCATTTGCCCTGCAGCTTCACTTTGCGCTGCTGGGTTTCCGCATCAAGATAGTAATTGGCATCCAACACCAGCGCCACGCTGGTGTTGGCCTCCAGGTCGTGTAGCTCCAGCGTATCGAAACACCCTTCCGTCGAGACGGTGCCGGTGACCCGTTTGGACACTTCGCCCTTCTCGTTGAACAGCGTCTGGGTAAAGTCTTTGACCGGGCCGCGCAGCGGATCAAAATCAAATTCGTTTGAAAAACTCGCCATCTCGGGCGTAAACGACAGCGGCGCGGAGCTGTTGTCGCACCCCACCAGTGTTGCTGCCAGGAGCGTTATCGCTGCATATTTCTTCACATTCATTTCCGTACAGGGAGATTATTCCCAATCATATTAGCAAATACAGATGTTTACACGAAGCCTGCTAAAATTAATCTCTACACAGAGAAAAGGAGCTACAGATGAAACGGTTACCCTGGATTACCGCCCTGCTGTTAATGAGTGCCTCAACGGCCGCGCTTGCGGCACCGGATTCCTGCGAGCGCGTGAAAAGCGACATTCAGCAGAAGATCGTCAACAACGGCGTGCCTGAGTCAGGTTTTACGCTGAACATTGTGCCGAACGACCAGGCCGATCAGCCGGGCACGCAGGTTGTAGGCCACTGCGCTAACGACACCTTTAAAATTCTGTACACCCGCACAGGCAGCGGTGCGGCAGCTGAACCTCAGTAATTGAGCGTCAATTCCCTTTGATTTGATAAGGATTAAGATCTAATACCCCCAAATAAGTAACACTCACCCCATCATTAGCCCGGATATCATTTCGGGAGAAATAATACGCAATAATAATGATGGGGTGAGCCATGTCCGATGCTGAACATTACGACGGCGGAATTAGCCGTCGAACTCTCGTGAAATCTACGGCGATAGGTTCTCTGGCGCTTGCCGCTGGTGGGATCTCGCTTCCCTTTGGCCTTAAAAGCGCTGCCGCTGCGGTGAAGCACGCCGTCCAGCCTCCTGAAGATACCGTGGTGTGGGGCGCCTGCTCGGTCAACTGCGGCAGCCGCTGTGCGCTGCGTCTGCACGTCCGCGACAACGAAGTGTACTGGGTCGAAACGGATAACACCGGCGAGGATGTGTATGGCGATCACCAGGTGCGCGCCTGCCTGCGCGGACGTTCTATTCGTCGCCGCATCAATCACCCTGACCGTCTGAACTACCCGATGAAGCGCGTGGGCAAACGCGGCGAAGGCAAGTTCGAGCGCATCACGTGGGATGAAGCGCTCGACACGATCGCCGCCAGCCTGAAAGACGTGGTGGCCAACTACGGCAACGAAGCGGTGTATATCAACTACTCTTCCGGGATTGTAGGGGGCAATATCACCCGCTCCTCCCCTTACGCTTCTCTGGTGGCGCGCCTGATGAACTGCTACGGCGGCTTCCTGAGCCA
>OGJD01001780.1_pt1 | contig 10920 bp, 10 predicted proteins | sample 1571971 | NCBI WGS metagenome assembly OGJD01 (sample SAMEA2582117, study PRJEB24529) | metagenome | biome: Human gut stool | place: China | collected 2011
TGGAATAGAGGTGAGTTAGTAAATAAATTGTATTGAGCATAGATGTTATATGCACTCATAATTAAAATCTTTTCTCTTTAAATTGATAGCTAATCTCATTAATTGGTGAAATATAGTTCATAGATAAGGTATCTAATGATTGGTAACGAATCATATACAAGTATAATATGTGATATTAGTTACAGATATAACGCGTTAAACAGGCTTTTAAAGGGTCCCGAGATAGTTATTAAAGTGCATAAATTTGGTATAATTAATCAATGAAAATAATTATCAAATCGATAAATTTCATTGTGAAAAGTGTATAGGTAAAGCGTTGAAAGCCTTTCAGTAGTGTGCTAGTATGGAGGCATAGAGTTAATCTTAGCTTAACGCTTTGAGAAAAATGTATCTCATGGTATTAGAGTTAATATCCAATTATTTTCCTGAGGAGGGATTATCTTGCGCGAGATTAATGTATCTGAAATCACAAAAACAATCCGTCAATTATGTATGGATGCAGCTTACCACTTGCCAAAAGACATCTATGAAGGCTTGAAAAAAGGTCGTGAAACAGAAGAGTCTCCAGTAGGTCGTATCGTTCTTGATCAACTCATCGAAAACGCTGAAATCGCTGATGCTGAAGATCGCCCATACTGCCAAGATACTGGTATGACAATGGTATTCTTAAAAGTAGGTCAAGACGTTCATTTCGTTGGTGGCGACCTTACTGAAGCTATCAATGAAGGCGTTGCAGCTGGTTACATCGAAGGTTACCTTCGTAAATCTGTTGTAGGTGAACCATTGTTCAACCGTAAAAACACTCAAAACAATACTCCTGCTATTATTTACACTGACATCGTTCCTGGCGATAAAGTAGATATCCAAGTAGAGCTTAAAGGTTTCGGTTCCGAAAACAAATCTGGCGTAGCTATGCTTGTTCCTGCTGACGGCGTTGAAGGCGTTAAAAATGCAGTTCTTGAAATCGTAAAACATGCAGGCCCTAACCCATGCCCTCCAATCGTACTCGGCATAGGTATTGGCGGTACTATGGACCAAGCAGCTGTTATGTCCAAAAAAGCGTTGCTTCGTGACATTAGTGTACCTCATAAAGATGCAGACTATGCAAAATTAGAAGAAGAAATTATGGAAATGGTTAACAAAACTGGTATTGGACCACAATTGGGTGGCACTACAACTTGTATCGGTGTAAACATCGAATGGGGTGCAACTCACATCGCAGGTCTTCCTGTTGCAGTTACTATCATGTGCCATGCTGCTCGTCATGCTCACGTAGTACTTTAATCGATAGGAGGTAAAAACAATGGCTGAATCAATTCGCATTAATACTGAAGAATATAATGAAGAGTTTTCCCGTAAATTAAAAGTTGGTGATAGCGTTCTTATCACTGGCAAAATTTACTCCGCTCGTGACGCTGCTCATAAAGTTATGACTGAAGCTTTAGCACGTGGCGAAAAATTACCAATCGATTGGACTAACAAATTCGTTTACTACCTTGGCCCAACACCTGCAAAACCTGGTGATCCAATTGGTTCCGCTGGTCCTACAACTTCCGGTCGTATGGATGCTTACACACCAACAATGCTTGATCAAGGTATCAAAGGCATGATTGGTAAAGGTTCCCGCAAACCAGAAGTAGTTGAATCCATGAAGAAAAATGGTTGCACATACTTCGCAGCAGTTGGTGGCGCTGCAGCATTGATTGCAAAATCCATCAAAAAATACGAAGTACTTGCTTATGGTGAACTTGGTCCAGAAGCTTTGGCTGAATTGACAGTTGAAGATTTCCCTTGCATCGTAGTTGGCGATACTGAAGGTAATAATTTCTACGAATTAGGCCAAAAACCTTACAGAAAAATCTAATATTACCATTAAGTGATTGAAAGAGGCTTGCTTTAGCAAGCCTCTTTTTGTTGTTAAGCCATAATCATAAGACGTTCATCCGTTACCTGTAGAGTTTAGTCTATCGATTCTGTCGGTTTTATGATAATATACATATAGATTTTATACATTCAATTTGAGTGAGGCGATAACATGACTTCTGTAGAAACTATTCGTCAGTCAGCTCGCAACGCGATGGCTGAATTACTTGATTTAGCAAAGGTTCGCGAAGGTCAATTGTTCGTTGTGGGCTGTTCCACTAGCGAAATTGTAGGTAAAAAAATCGGCACTGACTCTCACCTTGATGTGGCTCAGGTCGTATTTGATGAAATATACAATGCTGTTAAGGCTAAAGGACTTAACTTGGCTATTCAATGTTGTGAACATATTAATCGTGCACTTGTTATGGAACGTAGTGCCATGACATGGGAGGAGGAAGTTAATGTTGTTCCTCAACGTCATGCGGGTGGTGCCCTGGCTGTGATGGCGTATGAACATTTTGATGATCCTGTGATGGTTGAATTTATTCAAGCTGATGTAGGCATCGATATTGGAGATACTTTCATTGGTATGCACATGAAACACGTTGCAGTGCCTGTACGTCTTTGTGTGAAAGAAATTGGAAAAGCACATGTGACCGCTTGTCGTGTTCGGCCAAAGAGCATCGGCGGTGAGCGTGCTGCATATAATGAAGCATTGATGTAGGGGGATAGTATGTCAAACCTAATACCGTATTTTGTATTAGCCGTCGTGGCATTGGGATTTTTTGGTGTTTGCTATGCTGTTTTTAGCGGTGGTGATGGTGAAAGTAAGGCAAAGGAAAAATCCCATAAAAACATAAGTAATAAAAATAATCCTAAAGAATATAATGATGTTATATTTGCAACGGAGTCGCAAGAAGGCAATGTAACAATTACTCATATGAGTGGTACTAATGTATATACTGCATCAATTCCGGATACAGTTGAAACTATGGATAGTGAAGAGCGAGAATCTGTTGAATCTTTAGTTGATCCTATAGATACTTCTTATAATAGAAGAAGTACTCTAAAGTCCAATTCAAGTCATGTTTCAGCAGGAGAATATGCGTTAGCATTAGGTTCGGATAATGGCACACCAATAGGGGATGAAACCATTGTGATGACAGCCGTATCAGATCTTAAGCGAGCTAATCAAGCTAATCAAGGTGTTACTCCATTGGTGGATAAAACTATCGTCCTTGATGTCGTTACAGATGAACTTCTCAATAACGCTAACTCTGTTGAAGATACAATTGCTATGGGTGAATCTGTGGAAGCCTTTGAAGCTGATGAAGCGGATAGCATAGATGCTACGCAGATGATAGGTGGTGCAAACGAAATACAAACCGCGGAAGGGCCATCGGTATTAGATGAAACGCGTTTGTTTGACGCCTCTGAAATTGAAGCACAATTGGCGGAAACAAGTTTAGCTGAAGAGGAGGAACCGCATGGTCAATGGGCAAAAACGGCACATGAAGATAAATGCGTTGAGCTGGCTATAGCGCCATTTGTTCATTCCTTTGGGGTACTACATGGCGACACGCAACACTATGTAGAATCTATTACAAGAGATGCTTTAGCGGCTCTCAATATTACAAAAATTGTTGAAGTGAATGCATTACTAGAGAATATTGTTATTCAAGAAGCGTTGATGAGTATGCAAAAGGCATATGCCGCTACAAATACGGAGTGGATGAAGTCCGCTGCGTTAGGTGCTTTTCTAGATGTGGTTCAATCTCCTAAATCTAGTACGCCATACCTCGTAGCTTTTGATGCATTACGTGTATTACCTCATTTAACATTAGGTCACTTTCAAGTTATGGCCTTAACATTATTGTTACAATATTCTAGAAACTCTAATAACTATGGATTGATTCACTTTCAACATTATGTGGAAAAATATATTGAGCCATTTATCTCTGATTTGCCTCGAAATGATTCTTTCTATCGCCAGCTGGACTACTTACGCTGTACGCAAGAAGAACAAGAACCTATCACTTTATGTCAAGTGTTGTCTAATTCATACCCGTTTGTATTCAACTATCGTGGTTTCTCTAAGGAAGAACTCTTCCGTGCTACAGACGGTCATGGTGTAGATCCACGTTATGTGGTGCGTAGCTTGAACTCCAATCTTTATAAACTAGCCTTGGTAGATGAGTCTTTGGTACCACAATTTTTTAGACAAACACGAATTTCTAATGCTATGGTTCAACGTGATCTTTTAGCTTTGATGAAGAGCAAACCTACTGCTTTCAGGGGACAAGAGGCGCGTGATATTATGGATGACATTTCACCAGTTTTATTGGACTTGGCTGATGTCTTCGATAGCACGCCAATGTCTAAAATTAGTTTAACATTGTTAGGCCTTTACTTAGGCCGTGCTCATGTGAAAGCAACCATTGGTGAAGAATTTGATTTGTCTCATTGGTTCTAATTTATGATTTTAAGCACTATATAGTTTCAAAAATTGGATTATATAGTTATTAATATAGGTATATACTTAAAAACGTTATATAGCTTATGTGTTATGTAATAAAAAAGTCTCTCAAGATTATCTTGAGAGACTTTTTAGTTTGTTAAATTTAATAGCTATTAAGTGTTAGAAGGTGTTAAAGCCGAATTCTTCAATGTCTTCAATGTTTTTAATTGTTACGGTGCGACCTGTAATGTCAATGAGACCTTCATCGCGAAGACGACCTAGTTCACGGCTAAGAGCTGTGCGAGATACATTGAGGACCTCAGCCATTTGCTCGCGGTTGTGGGGTAATTGAATTGTGTTAGAATGTTGACGTTTATAAATATCTGTTAAGTACGCAAAAATCTTTTCGCGCATCCCTTTTAATGTGAGGTAATGGACTTTTCTGGTTAATAGAATTGCTTTTTCAGATAAATCCTCTAATAGATTAGATAGGATTTTAGTTTGGCATTGATGACAATCCGGTAATGTTTTAATAAAGGTTTCAAGCGGAATAAACATAATTTTAGTTGCTTTTGTTGCTTTAATGGTAGCAGGCCATAAAGGCTGTTTGCTAAATAGTAGTGCTTCTCCAAAAATATCTGATTGCTCTAAGTTTGCCATAATAACCCGTTGCCCCATTACATTTTCACGAGTCAGTAAAGCGCTGCCTTCAAGGATGACACCAATACCCTCCATAGGATCTCCAGCGAGGGCTATAAAATCATTTTTTTTGTAACTGTGGATGATAACTTTGGCATTATTTAAATAGCTACGCAGCTCTGGCTTTCCTAATGTATTGAATAAAGGACATTTCACGAGGGTGGGCATATATTGATTAATGATATCGTTTGAAAGTATTTGTTTCATAAGCACCTCCGGTGTGATAAAGTCTATAGCAATTAAAAATGATTATTGTATAATAAAAGTATAAGACTAAATGGTCTACCTGTTCCATAAGGGAAGTCAGGAAAATTTTTGAAAAAGTTTTTATTTGTTGCTCAAGCTACAGAAATTGTATCATCTTTACGTTATACTTTCAAATGTAATCAATCAGACAACTGATAAAACATCAGTGTAATGTATAGGTTTTATATTATCTAGCTTGACTGCGAGGAAGTCTCGCAAAGGAGGATTTTCAAATGAGCATGTTCTGTTATCAATGCGAACAATCTGCAGCACCAGGTGGCTGTACTGTACAAGGTGTATGTGGTAAAACTGCACCAGTTGCTAACTTACAAGACGAATTAACTGCTGCTTTAGTTGGTTTAGCACGCGCTTTAGACGTAAAAGGCCACACTAAAGAAGGTATCGATTATTTAATGCGTGGTTTGTTCATGTGTGTAACAAACGTAAACTTCTCTGAAGACCGCGTTCAAGAATTCATTGACGAAGTGAATGCTTACCATGCAAAAGTGGACAGCGCTCAACAAAACTTTGATTGGGAACAATTGTGGAAAGGTGAAGAAGACATCGTATCCCTTCGTTCCACATTATTGTTAGGTATGCGTGGTATGGCTGCATACGCATGGCATGCTGCTCGCCTTGGTTTCCATGATGCTGACGTTGACGCTTGGTTCGTTAAAGGTATGGTAGAATTCGCTAAAGATCACAGCGCTGAAGAATGGCTTGATCTTTTGATGGAATTCGGTCATATCAACTTGAAATGTATGGCTGTTCTTGATAAAGCTAATACTGAAACATATGGTACACCTGTACCAACTACAGTTCCTTTGACTGTAGAACCAGGTCCTTTCATCGTTGTAACTGGTCATGACCTTCATGACTTGAAACAATTATTGGAACAAACTGATGGTAAAGGTGTAAATATCTATACTCACGGTGAAATGTTGCCTTGCCACGCTTATCCTGAATTGAAGAAACATCCTCAATTGAAAGGTAACTTCGGTACTGCATGGCAAAACCAACAAAAAGAATTCGTTGACGTTCCTGGCGCATTCTTGTTCACTACAAACTGCATTATGCCACCAAAAGAAAACTACAAAGCTAATATCTTCACTACAGATATGGTAGGTTTCGATGGCTGTGCACATATCGAAGAAAAAGAAGATGGTACTAAAGACTTCTCCGCAGTTATCAACCGTGCTATCGAATTGGGCGGCTATAAAGAAGCTCAAGAATTTACTGGTATCAACGGTGGTCATGAAGTAACTACTGGTTTCGGTCATGGTACAGTATTGGGTATTGCTGATAAAGTAATCGATGCTGTAAAAGCTGGCGCAATCAAACACTTCTTCTTAGTTGGTGGTTGTGACGGTGCTAAAGTAGGCCGTAACTACTACACAGAATTCGTAAAACAAACTCCAGATGATACTGTAGTATTGACATTGGCTTGTGGTAAATTCCGCTTCAACGACCTTAACATCGGTGAAATCGGTGGTATCCCTCGTATCCTTGATATGGGTCAATGTAACGATGCTTACTCTGCTATTCAAGTGGCAGTAGCTTTAGCTGGTGCATTTGAATGTGATGTAAACGACTTGCCATTGACATTGGTATTGTCCTGGTACGAACAAAAAGCAGTATGTATCTTGTTAACATTGTTGGCTTTGGGTATCCGTAACATTTACATCGGACCTTCCTTGCCTAAATTCTTCTCCAGCAATGTATTGAACATTTTGGTAGAAAAATTCCAATTACATCCAATTACAACTCCAGAAGCTGACATGAAAGCTATCTTGGGCTAATAGGATCTATTAATCTGTTAACCACAGTCCTACGTCCCCTCTCTTTTATGATTTAGGACTGTTGTTATAAATAACGCACCTTGGGTTCGCCTAAGGTGCGTTTTTTTACTATTTTGTGAAAGCTATCTATGGATGTGTTTGTATATTGATGGGGCCCACATTATTTCGACAACTAGGTTACTAATGGGCACAACCTATCTCACGCCTCCAAACGACGCGTAAGTCGGCTCTCAATAGGTGGTGCCCATTAGTAAAACGTTTGAGGAACATAAGTCCCATCAATATACAAACTTTTAGAACAGCTTTCACAAGAATAGCAGTCCTTTGTATGTGCACAAATATGCCTCTAATGTGCATATAGACATTTATCAATATTGATTGTTATACTATAGGTAAGTAAGAACTTTCTCACATTATTTGTGTGTATGTAGAGGCATGTATGAATAGTATTTTTGATATTATAGGACCTATCATGATTGGTCCGTCTAGTTCGCATACAGCGGGGGCTGCGCGGCTAGGCAAGATGGCGCGTTGTATTTTTCGTTCTACTCCTAAAAAGGTAGATTTAACTTTATATGGATCTTTTGCAAAAACTTATAAAGGTCATGGTACGGATCGTGCTTTGATTGGTGGTTTATTGGGGTATAAAGAGGATGATAAAAATATCCGCATTGCTCATGAAATAGCGAAAAAAGAGGGGATGGAGTTTGCTTTCATCGAGTCTCCTTTAGATGTAGGACATCCGAATGTGGTGCGTTTTGATATGTATGATGAACATAATCGTCATATGACTGTTATTGGTCGATCTCTCGGTGGTGGTCAGATTATGATTACCGAAGTAGATGGAAATGATATGTCCATTACAGGAGATGAGTTTACGCTCGTTGTGTTCCATGAGGATAGACCTGGTGCGATTTCTCTTGTTAGTCAAGCATTGAGCGAGTCTGATATTAATATTGCTACGATGCGCGTATTCCGTAAGGGCAAGCACAAGGATGCGGTCATGGTTATTACTACAGATACAGTGGTAAATCCTATTACGGTTCAGTTTATGCGCGAGTGTCCAGGGATTCAAGATGTTATGACCTTTGAAGCGTTATAGGAGGGCGAATGATGAGTTATGCATATGATACAATTGCAGATATTATTCGCCTAGGTGAGGAAAATAATATTTCCTTTGGCGATGTAGTACTGCGCTATGAATTAGAAAATTATGATCGCAATGAAGAAGCGGTTGTTCGCGAAATAGAGAATCGCTTAGATATTTTTGAAAGCTCCATTCAAGACGGTATAGCTTATGCGGAAAAAACGGCTTCTGGTATGTCGGGTGGTCAAGCAGCACAGCTTAATGGTCAAGCACCGCGTTTTATGAGTGAAATCGCATATAAGGCGATGACGTATGCTATTGCTGTAAACGAGGCTAATGCAAAGATGTTCCGTATTGTTGCTTGTCCTACGGCTGGCTCTTGTGGTGTTATGCCTGGTGCTGTGAAAGCAGTGGCTGATCACTACCAATTAGATAGAGCCACAGTTGTAAAAGGCTTCTTAGCTGCGTCCGGTATTGGCAATGTCGTGGCAAATCGCGCTTGTGTTGCTGGTGCTGTTGGTGGTTGCCAAGCCGAAATCGGTACAGCGGCGTGTATGGCGGCAGGGGCTATTGTCGAAATGATGGGTGGTTCACCACGTCAAGTAGGTCATGCTATCGCATTGTGCATGAAAAATCTATTGGGCCTTGCTTGTGATCCGGTGGCGGGACTCGTAGAGGTACCATGTGTTAAACGTAATGGCTTCTATGCAGTTCATGCTATTACTGCATCTGAAATGGCGTTAATGAATATTGAAAGTCAAATTCCACCAGATGAAGTCATCGAAGCGATGAATAATATAGGTCGCGCTATGCCGGCAGCATTGCGTGAAACAAGTGATGGCGGTCTTGCGGTAACACCGACAGGTACAGCTATTGCGGAAAGAGTGCAATCCTTATAAATAAGTGATGGAGAAATAATATTTTCTCCATCACTTATTTTGGTTGTAAATACTAATATTGAGTTCTTGTATTTGTAATATTATATTTTGTGATTAGTATAAGCTTTTTAGTATGAGTTATACTTTTATTTCTTTATTTTACATGGTATTATATTAATGTAGTGCTAATTGATACAAAATGTATCAAAAAGGAGGCAAAAATGATAACTAAACTAAGAATTACAAATTTTAAGTCTTTTTCTGATATAACAGTTGATTTTACTGATCGTAATGGGAATCCAAAACCTTTAATATTAATTTATGGTGAAAATGGTGCGGGCAAGTCTAATTTATTGTTAGCAATTTTATTTTTTGCACAAACATTAGATACTTTTGTTCAATCAGAACAGTTTGCTAAAGCACAAAATGATTTGGATAAAATGAAATCAGAGGTTAGTGATGAGCCCGATAATGCTTTAAAGCAATCTTTCTTAAATTTTATTATAAATAATAGATTTTTTACTTTGCCTAAACTTTTAAAACAATATAGACAAATTAATTCTCAGGGCTTATTAGAATTAGAAATAGGTTTTAAAATAGATGGTGCATGTGGATTGTATTATAGTGCTTTTGATGAAACTAAATTGATAAAAGAAAGTCTTTCTTATCGGATAAATAAGAAAAGAGGTACAATATTTGATATATCTGAAAAAAATATAAAGATAAATAAAGATATATTTAGTAGTAGTTACAAATCAAAGATTAAAGATTTAATAGGGCAATATTGGGGAAAACATACGCTCTTAAGTATTTTGAATCGCGAAGTTGAATCATATAATAGAGAGTTTATAGAAAAAAATTTTAATCCTAATTTATTGAAATGGTTGGATTGGAGTCAAAGTCTATCAGTTCGAACTAATTCTGCTAATCTTGCTCGAATTGAAATACCTATTCCATTTATGAAGGATTTAGAAAGTGGCAATATTAATAATCGTGAGGATGAAGAATTATTACTTTGCGAGCGTATGCTAAGAGATTTTTATACAGGTTTATATTCTGATGTAAAAGATGTTTATTATGAGTTTACATCAGAAGAAGATGGATTTAGATATCAGCTCTACTTTGAGAAAATGATTGACGGCAGATTATTAAAGATACCATTTAACTTAGAATCTACAGGCACGAAAAAATTGTTAGAAATTTTTCCTTCTCTATTATCATGTGTGGCTGGCAAAACAGTTTTTATTGATGAGATAGATAGTGGAATCCATGATTTGTTAATGAAGAAAGTTGTTGAGGCTCTTGAAGAAAGTATAAATGGTCAGTGTATTGTAACAACGCATAATACTTTACTTTTAGAATTGCTGCCTCAAAAATATATTTATATTATTAGCTCTAATATTGATGGACAAAAGTCAATAAACTGTATATCTGAGTATAGTTTGCGAACACAGCAAAATAATAATATGAGAAATAAATATTTAAGAGGTGATTATGAAGGTGTTCCGTATCCTGGAGTAATAGACTTCTCTGATTTTTTAGATGAAATTGAATCTCTAAATAATAAGTAGGAGGTATGGATATGTTTAGGAGACCAGTGTTGTGTTCAATTATGACTATTGTTCATGGAAAGTCAGAACGTATTGTTTGTGAAAATATTAGGTCGAATTTAAAAATCAAACATGAAATAGATTCTGAGAAAAAAGGGCGTTGTAGTATACAAGTCAATGGGTTACTTAAAAGGCTCAAAAAGACACCATATAAAAGTAAAAAAATATTTGAGTCTTATTATGGCGATATTGATTGGAATCGATTTAAATTGTTTATTATAATGGATGTAGATGATTGTGAGTGCTCTACAAAGAAAAAGTTTCAAAATAAAGAACTTTT
>OGJD01001796.1_pt1 | contig 10827 bp, 9 predicted proteins | sample 1571971 | NCBI WGS metagenome assembly OGJD01 (sample SAMEA2582117, study PRJEB24529) | metagenome | biome: Human gut stool | place: China | collected 2011
GGCGCTTACTGCTGAATTCACTGTCGGCGAAGGTAAGTTGATGACTCATGATGAATCCTGTTCCATGGCTCCAGATGACAAACATGATTTCATATCAGGGACTTGTTCGCACCTTCCTTAGGTTTATTAGCAGTTTTAGCGGCGGCTAAAAAGCGCATCGTTGCCGTTACCCTTGCTTTTGCTCTCGTGGGGCTGGCCATTTCATTTTTGCTGCCGCAAAAATGGACCAGTAAAGCGGTGATCACCCCGGCAGAACAGTCGCAGTGGAACCCGCTGCGCCAGATGATGGTGGCGTTACAGGTGCTGGATGTGGACGTGAAGATTACCCGTCCGGAAGTCTTTGATCTTTTTATTAAAAAGTTTCAGTCGCAGTCATTGCTTGAAGAGTATCTGAAATCCTCTTCTTACGTGATGTCGCAGCTTAAAGACGCTGAGGTGGATCCGCTTGAGCTGCATCGGGCGATAGTCAATATCTCAGACAGAATGAAAGCGGTGAATAACGATCAGGGAAAAGACGCGGATAAAACCCCCTATATCTCCTGGACATTAAACTTCACTGCGCCGACAGCAGGCGATGCGCAATCCGTTCTGGAGGGATACATCAATTATATCGCGGCTATTGTTGAGAAAGAGACAGTGCAGAATATCCGCAACCAGATCGCGCTGAAAACGAAAGTCGTTGAGCAGCAGCTAGAGCTGGATCGCGTCCGTTTGACCAATATTCACAATACCAACCTGCAGCGGCTGAATTATTCCCTGGAAGTCGCGAATGCCGCCGGCATCAAGAAGCCGGTCTACAGCAACGGGCAGGCGGTAAAAGACGATCCGGATTACTCTGTTGCGCTCGGTGCTGACGGTATCGCGCAAAAGCTGCAGATTGAAAAAAATCTCAAGGACGTGACCGAGCTGAATGCGGATTTCCAGAACCGGGAATATTATCTGGCGCAGTTGAAAAAGCTCTCCTTTGCGGATGTTAAACTTGAGCCATTCCGGTACCAGCTCTCTCCCTCCATGCCGGTGAAAAAGGATGGTCCAGGCAAGGCCCTGATTGTCGTTCTGGCGGCGCTCCTGGGGGCACTGTTTGCCTGCAGTAGCGTTTTACTGCGCGAGGCGATGCTCACCCGTAATCCACTCCCCGAGCCGGTGACGGAATAAACCCTGCAGATTAACAAGGCGCTCAAGAGAGCGCCTTTTTTTATTGGCACCGGTTGTGTTAAAAGAAGAAATCAACGAAAAGGAGGGATGATGAAAACGATCGGCCTGTTAGGTGGAATGAGCTGGGAATCGACAATCCCTTATTATCGCCTGATTAACGAAGGGGTAAAACAGCGTCTGGGGGGGCTGCACTCCGCAAGCCTGCTGCTGCACAGCGTTGATTTTCATGATATCGAAGCCTGCCAGTCGAGCGGCGAGTGGGATAAAGCCGGGGAAATCCTGGCTCAGGCGGCGCTGGGGCTGGAGCGGGCTGGCGCCGAGGGGATATTGCTTTGTACCAATACCATGCACAAGGTGGCATCGCATATTGAGAACCGCTGCTCGCTGCCGTTCCTGCATATCGCTGACGCGACCGGGCGCGCAATTGCGGCATCCGGGATGCGCCGCGTAGCGCTGCTGGGCACGCGCTACACCATGGAACAGGATTTCTATCGCGGGCGCTTGCGCAGCGAGTTTGGGATCGAAAGCCTGATCCCTGAAGAAGAAGACCGGGCGCGCATCAATCAAATTATCTTTGACGAGCTCTGTCTCGGCACCTTCACCGAAACCTCCCGCGCCTTCTACGTCAGCGTCATCGAAAAACTCGCGCAGCAGGGGGCTGAAGGGGTGATCTTCGGCTGCACGGAGATCGGTTTGCTGGTACCCGTTGAGCGAAGCCCTCTTCCGGTATTTGATACCACCGCTATTCATGCTGCGGATGCCGTGGCGTTTATGTTGTCATAATGGGTCCTGCAGGTCAGGTAAGCGAAGCGCCACCTGACGCGCGTGCTCCATGACGTGTTCGGTGAAAGCGTCCACCAGCGCGGAAGCCGGACGGTGTAGCGGACGGATCAGGCTCACGGTGAACGGGACGGACACGCTAAAGCGGCGGATGACGATCCCGCTTCCGGCATAATCCAGTGCCGTGAGTGGATTGACCACCGCGACGCCGACGCCGGCACGCACCATCGCGCAAATCGAGGCCGCGCTGTGCGTTTCCACCGCCATTCGCCGTTTTACCTGATGCTCGGCAAACAGGGTATCCAGCAGCTGTCTGTAACTGTCGGTCTGCGACAGGCTGATGTAGTTTTCCCCGTGGAAATCCTCCGGCGTGAGCACCGCCTTACCGGCAAGCCGATGCCCGGCGGGCAGAACGCACACTTCATCTAACGAGAGCAGCTCCGTGCGTGCCGTGCCCGCTGGGGTGGTGAGGGTTTCGGTTAGCCCTAAATCATGGCGCTGTGCCGAAAGCCACTCTTCAAGCAGGGGAGATTCCTGCGGCACGATGGTGAGGCTGACCTCTGGATAGCGGGCCAGAAAGGGCTGGAGCAGCATCGGCAAAAAGGATTGCGAAAAGACGGGCAGGCAGACGATCGACAGCTCGCCCTGGCGAAACTCGCGCAGGCTTTCCGCGGCGCTCACGATTCTGTCCAGCCCGTACCAGGAGCGCTGAACTTCCTCAAACAGGCGTAACCCCTGTACCGTCGGGTGAAGCCTGCCCCGGGTGCGTTCGAACAGCTTCAGCCCCAGCACTTTCTCGAAGCGCGCCAGCTCGCGGCTCACCGTCGGCTGCGAGGTATGCAGCATCTGTGCGGCTTCGGTGAGATTGCCGGTGGTCATCACGGCGTGAAAAATCTCGATATGGCGTAAATTGACGGCGGGCATAGGGCACCTGAAAGCAGAGAACTGTCCATATCATTTTTGCATAGACTCGCGATAAAACGATATTTTTTATTCTCCTTGCGCTGTGGCGTAATCATCAAAACGCATTTATCCGGAGAAGACCATGCCACGCCCGCTGAACCAGACTGATACCGATTTGAACGCCGACAACCTGCTGCGCCTGCCTGCCGAGTTTGGCTGTCCGGTGTGGGTCTACGACGCGCAGATCGTCCGCGAGAAGATCGCCGCCCTGCATCAGTTCGACGTGGTGCGTTTTGCCCAGAAGGCCTGCTCCAATATTCATATTCTGCGCCTGATGCGCGAGCAGGGCGTGAAGGTGGACTCCGTTTCACTCGGCGAAATCGAGCGCGCGCTGGCGGCCGGATACGATCCCAAAGCCGACAGCGACGCGATCGTCTTTACCGCCGATGTGATCGACGATGCGACGCTGGCGCGCGTTCACGAGCTGCAGATCCCGGTGAATGCCGGTTCTGTGGATATGCTGGAGCAGCTGGGTCAGGTTTCTCCCGGCCATCGCGTCTGGCTGCGCGTGAACCCGGGCTTTGGTCATGGCCACAGCCAAAAAACCAATACCGGCGGTGAAAACAGCAAGCACGGGATCTGGTATGCCGATATGCCTGCCGCGCTGGAGGTGTTACAGCGCTACAGCCTGAAGCTGGTGGGCATTCATATGCACATTGGCTCAGGGGTGGATTACGGCCACCTGGAGCAGGTGTGCGGCGCGATGGTGCGTCAGGTTGTCGACTTTGGTCAGGATCTGGAGGCGATCTCTGCGGGCGGCGGTCTCTCCATTCCTTATCGCGAAGGGGAAGAGGCGATCGATACCGATCACTATTACGGTCTGTGGAGCGCCGCGCGCGATCAAATCGCCGCGCATCTTGGCCACGCGGTAAAACTGGAAATTGAGCCGGGCCGTTTCCTGGTGGCGGAAGCCGGTGTGCTGGTTTCTCAGGTCCGCAGCGTGAAAGAGATGGGGTCTCGCCACTTCGTCTTGATTGATGCAGGCTTTAACGACCTGATGCGTCCGTCCATGTACGGTAGCTATCACCACATTACCGCCCTGGCTGCCGACGGCCGCGATTTAACGCAGGCGCCGCGCGTTGAGACGGTCGTTGCGGGGCCGCTGTGCGAATCGGGTGACGTGTTTACCCAGCAGGAGGGCGGCAAAGTGGAAACCCGCGCGCTGCCAGAGGTCAAACCGGGTGATTATCTTGTGCTGCACGACACCGGTGCCTACGGGGCGTCTATGTCCTCTAACTACAATAGTCGCCCGCTGCTGCCGGAAGTGCTGTTTGATAATGGCAAGGCGCGGCTGATACGCCGTCGCCAGACCATTCAGGAACTGCTGGCTTTAGAACTCATCTGATGAAAGTACGGCCCGGTGGTGACCGAATCGCGTAACACCAGCGTGCCGGTAAACGGCGGGATGGCATCGACCGGCTGGTTTCTTGCCAGCCGGATCGCCTGATCGATGGCGGTGACAATCATATTGTCGATGGGCAGATAAACCGACGAGAGCGCAGGCTCCAGCCATTTCGCGCTTGGGGCATCATCAAAGCCGAACAGGGAGATATCCTGCGGGATTTTCAGCCCCGCCTGGTGCAACGCTTTGGACGCCCCCAGCGCCATATCGTCGTTACAGGCAAACAGGGCGCTAAACGGTACTCCGTCGGCAATCAATTCCTTGCAAAGCTCGTATCCCCGCGTCATTCCTGCATCGCCGTACTTTATCCGACGCTCGTCCAGACGGATACCGTGCTTTTCCAGCGCCTTGCGATAGCCCATCAGCCGCGCTTTACCCGTGGGAGTGTGGATCGGGACGGTGATACAGGCGATCTCCCTATGGCCCTGGCCGATCAGGTAATCCACGGCCTTGAATGCGGCATCCTGCTGTTCGAAGAACACGCAGCGATCCGGCGCCTGGCTCACTTCACGGTTAATGACCACCAGCGGCGTTTTCACGGTGTTCATCAGTTTGACGATCGCTTTTTCGCTCATGTAGCGCGTGTAAAGCACGATGGCATCGCACTGGCGATCGGCCAGCATCTGCACCGCCTGCTCTTCCTGTTCCGGCGCGTCGTGACCGTCGGTGACGATCAGCTGTTTCCCGTGAGTTTCGGTCTGCCGCGACGCCTGCTGGAGAAGGCGGCCAAAATAAAAGCCGTCAAAGGTCGAGACGACCAGACCAATGCTGTTGCTGGTCTGGTTAGCCAGCGAGCGCGCGAGAAAGTTCGGGCGATAGCCCAGCTCTTCCATCGCAGCAAACACCTGCTGACGCGTACTCTCTTTTACCTGACCTGTGCCGTTCAGCACGCGCGATACCGTGGCCTTCGACACGCCCGCGCGCAGTGATACATCCAGCATTGTTGCCATTCTATATTCCTGCTTCCACGTAACGATCTGCAGTTTACCACAGAGCTTATGCCGTATAAGCGATGCGGGAAGCGCAAAAACTCTGCCACGATCACGCTTTTTGGTAACGATTCATCCGGCCAGCCTGAAGTCAAACTTAATAGCCTGACTCTGGTAAGATAATCACCGAACCGGGCTGGAGCATCAGGCCAGTAAATACATGAGAAAATGCAGGTGAAACATGAATAAGGCTGTCATCCTCCCGCTTTACAAGGCGCCACACTTCGCAGAGCAGGTTACCGACTGGATCTGGCAGGCCTTTGGCGAAGGGCTTCCTCGGGCATTTTTCCACAGTATTGTTGAGCACAGCCAGACGCCGGGGGCATTACCGTTGACGTTTATTGCCGTTGAAGGCGAACAGCTTCTCGGCACGGTGGGACTCTGGCGCTGCGATTTGATCACCCGTCAGGATCTCTGTCCGTGGCTGGCGGCGCTCTACGTTGACGACGCGGCGCGAGGCAAAGGGCTGGCGGGGCAGCTTCAGCAGCATGTTATCGCTTACGCCGCGCAGTCCGGGTATGAGGAGCTCCATCTCTGGTCTGCCTGCCGCGACTTCTACGAACGTTACGGCTGGCAGTATATCGGTGATGGGCTGGAATACCCCAACACGCGGGTGCACCTCTACCGTTATTCGCTCTGCGCTTCTGCAGGCGACGCAACGGAGTGACGACGGACCAGCGTCGGGCTAAACAGATGGGTAATTTCCGGCGGCTGGCGCTGTTCAGCCAGCGCTAGCGCCAGCTCGGCGGCCTGCGTTGCCATGGTGATGATTGGGTAGCGCACGGTGGTCAGACGCGGGCGAACGTAGCGGGAGACCAGCACGTCGTCGAAGCCAATCAGCGAAATTTCTGCCGGTACCTCAATTCCGTTGTCATTCAACACCCCCATTGCCCCTGCGGCCATAGAGTCGTTATAGCTGGCAACCGCCGTGAAATTCCGTCCGCGGCCCAGCAGCTCGGTCATGGCCTGTTCACCGCCGCTCTCGTCCGGTTCGCCGTAGGCCACCAGACGGTCATTACACGGCAGCCCGTTTTCACGCAGGGCATCGTAGTAGCCCTGCAGACGGTCTTCCGCATCAGAAATGGGGTGATTGGAACAGAGATAGCCAATCCGGGTATGGCCCTGCTGAATCAGGTGCCGCGTGGCAAGCCAGGCGCCGTAGCGGTCGTCGAGGGCCACACAGCGTTTCTCAAAGCCGGGAATGATACGGTTGATAATCACCATTCCGGGCATCTGCTTCATCAGGTGAATCAGTTCGGCATCCGGGATCATTTTAGCGTGAACTACCAGCGCCGCGCAGCGGTGGCGGATCAGCTGTTCAATGGCCTGGCGTTCCTTTTGTTCGTTATGATAGCCATTGCCGATCAGCAAAAAATTGCCTGTCTGATAGGAAACCTGTTCAACCGCTTTCACCATGGCACCGAAAAAGGGATCGGAAACATCGCCCACCACCAGACCAATCGTTTCTGTGGACTGCTGGGCGAGCGCGCGAGCGTTGGCATTGGGATGATAATTCAGGGATTCCATGGCGCTTTGTACCGCCTGACGTGATGCGTCACTGGCCTTTGGTGAATCATTAATCACGCGCGAGACGGTTGCCACCGACACGCCAGCCAGACGGGCCACATCCTTTATTGTCGCCATTCATTACCTTCTTATTGGGGGTAAGCGTTTACACACCAAATAGTGTTGCGGAAAAGCGGCGTGCATTCAAGGGGAGCGGATTTCCGCTCTCCACAAACGTGACGCAGCACACCCCTGGCGGTGTAATCGTTACACGCCCAGTCATGTCTGAAAAATGTGAATCTGAACCTTTAGTTACACTTTGCCTCAGGCTGTTGCGATTGTCCGATAGCAAGGGCGTTAAAGAGGTTGATACAGTTGAGATCCCAGAGGTATTGATTGGTGAGAATTCTTAGTACGGTTTCGTACTCATCTCTTGCACCAACCTGCGCGGATGCGCAGGTTTTTTTTCGCCTCCACTTTTGCTGTCGCTCCCTTATCACTTCTCGTGTAATCTGCCACCATTTACTAATAACCCTCCACACTGGCTGGCAAAGGGAGTTGAGATGCTATTTGGGTTCTTCCGTACGCTTTTCCGTATTCTTTTTCGCATCCGCATCACTGGCGACACCCGGGCGCTTAGCGGCGAACGCGTTTTGATCACACCAAACCATGTTTCCTTTATAGACGGCATCCTGCTGGCGCTGTTTTTGCCCGTGCGTCCGGTATTTGCGGTGTATACCTCCATCAGCCAGCAGTGGTATATGCGCTGGCTCTCGCCGCTGATTGATTTTGTGCCGCTCGACCCGACAAAGCCGATGATGATTAAGCATCTGGTACGTCTGGTCGAGCAGGGGCGCCCGGTGGTCATTTTCCCTGAAGGACGGATCTCCGTGACCGGTTCGCTGATGAAAATCTACGACGGCGCGGGGTTTGTTGCGGCGAAGTCAAAAGCGACCGTGGTGCCGCTGCGTATTGAAGGCGCGGAGCTGACCCATTTCAGCCGTCTGAAGGGGCTGGTGAAGCAGCGTCTGTTCCCCAAAATCACGCTGCATATCCTGCCGCCAACGTCATTAGCGATGCCCGACGCGCCGCGTGCCCGCGATCGCCGTAAAATCGCCGGGGAAATGCTGCATCAGATTATGATGGAAGCGCGTATGGCCGTGCGCCCGCGCGAAACGCTCTACGAATCCCTGCTTTCCGCGCAGTACCGCTATGGCGCGAAGAAAAACTGCATCGAAGACATTAACTTTACCCCGGATACCTATCGCAAGCTGCTGACCAAAACCCTGTTTGTGGGGCGTATTCTGGAGAAGTACAGCAAAAAGGGCGAAAAGATTGGCCTGATGCTGCCTAACGCGGGCATCAGCGCGGCGGTGATTTTCGGTGCGGTTTCCCGGGGCCGTATTCCGGCGATGATGAACTACACGGCGGGCGTGAAGGGGCTGACCAGCGCGATAACCGCTGCGCAAATCAATACCGTATTCACCTCCCGCCAGTTCCTGGACAAAGGCAAGCTCTGGCATCTTCCCGAGCAGCTCACTCAGGTGCGCTGGGTCTTCCTGGAGGATCTGAAAGCGGACGTGACCACCGGCGACAAGCTGTGGATTTTTGCGCATCTGCTGATGCCGCGTCTGGCCCAGGTCAAACAGCAGCCGGAAGATGACGCGATTATCCTCTTCACGTCGGGATCGGAGGGCAATCCGAAAGGCGTCGTCCACAGCCACAAGAGCATTCTGGCGAACGTCGAGCAGATTAAAAGCATCGCCGACTTTACCGCGAACGACCGCTTTATGTCGGCGCTGCCGCTGTTCCACTCCTTTGGCCTGACGGTGGGGCTGTTCACGCCGCTCCTGACCGGTGCAGAAGTGTTCCTTTACCCAAGCCCGCTGCATTACCGCATCGTGCCGGAACTGGTGTATGACCGTAACTGTACCGTGCTGTTCGGGACCTCTACCTTCCTGGGGAACTATGCGCGTTTCGCCAATCCGTATGACTTCTATCGCGTGCGGTACGTGGTGGCTGGCGCGGAAAAACTGCAGGAGAGCACGCGGCAGATCTGGCAGGACAAGTTTGGCCTGCGCATCCTCGAAGGCTATGGCGTGACCGAGTGTGCGCCCGTGGTCTCGATTAACGTGCCGATGGCGGCGAAACCGGGAACGGTTGGCCGCATTCTGCCGGGGATGGACGCGCGTCTGCTGGCGGTGCCGGGCATAGAGGACGGCGGCCGCCTGCAGCTGAAAGGGCCAAACGTGATGAACGGGTATCTGCGCGTGGAAAACCCGGGCGTGCTGGAAGCGCCGACGGCGGACAACGTCAACGGCGAGGTTGAAACCGGCTGGTACGACACCGGTGATATTGTCCGCTTTGATGAACAAGGCTTTGTACAGATCCAGGGACGCGCAAAACGCTTCGCCAAAATTGCCGGTGAAATGGTCTCTCTGGAAATGGTGGAGCAACTGGCGACGGCCGTGTCCGCCGAGAAGATGCACGCCACGGTGGTGAAGAGCGATGCCAGCAAAGGCGAGGCGCTGGTGCTGTTTACGACCGACAGTGAGCTTAAGCGCGACAGGTTACTGAGCTATGCGCGTGAACACGGTATTCCTGAACTGGCCGTGCCGCGCGATATTCGCTACCTGAAACAGCTCCCGGTGCTGGGCAGCGGGAAGCCCGATTTCGTGACCCTGAAAGGCATGGTTGAAGAGGCGGAACAGCAAAATGCGTGAGTCAGTACACACTAACACATCCCTCAGGTCGAAAGGCATGATGGCCGTCATCGCCGCGCAGTTTCTCTCTGCGTTCGGTGATAACGCGCTGCTGTTTGCCACGCTGGCGCTGCTGAAAGCCGAGTTTTACCCCGACTGGAGTCAGCCGATCCTGCAGATGGTGTTTGTGGGCGCTTACATTATCTTTGCTCCGTTTGTGGGGCAGGTGGCGGACAGCTTCCCGAAAGGCCGGGTGATGATGTTTGCCAATGGCCTCAAGCTGCTGGGGGCGGCCAGCATTTGCTTTGGCTTCAATCCGTTTATTGGCTATACGCTGGTGGGCATTGGGGCCGCCGCTTACTCGCCGGCGAAGTACGGCATCCTCGGAGAGCTGACCACGGGGGATAAGCTGGTGAAAGCCAACGGCCTGATGGAATCGTCAACCATTGCCGCTATTCTGCTCGGATCCGTCGCGGGCGGCGTGCTGGCCGACTGGCATGTGCTGGCAGCACTGGGCGTGTGTGCGGTGGTGTATGGCGGGGCGGTCGTGGCGAACCTGTTTATTCCGAAGCTGCCGGTGGCTCGCCCGGGCCAGTCCTGGCGCGTTAAACCAATGACCGGCAGCTTCTTTAATGCCTGCCGCGTGCTGTGGCGTAACGGTGAAACGCGTTTCTCCCTGATGGGGACCAGTATGTTCTGGGGTGCGGGCGTTACGCTGCGCTTCCTGCTGGTCCTGTGGGTGCCGGTGGCGCTGGGCATTACGGACAACGCGACGCCGACCTATCTTAATGCGATGGTGGCCATCGGCATTGTTGTGGGGGCAGGTGCGGCAGCGAAGCTGGTGACGCTTGAGACGGTTGCACGCTGCATGCCAGCAGGGATCCTGATTGGCGTGGTGGTGCTGATCTTCTCGCTGCAGCATACGTTATTGCCTGCTTATGCCCTCCTGATCCTGATTGGTATCCTGGGGGGCTTCTTCGTGGTGCCGCTGAACGCGTTGCTGCAGGAGCGTGGCAAGCAGACCGTCGGGGCAGGCAATGCCATTGCGGTACAAAACCTGGGTGAAAACCTGGCGATGCTGTTAATGCTGGGGCTTTACTCGCTGGCGGTAAAAGTGGGTGTGCCGGTGGTGGGGATTGGCGTCGGGTTTGGCGGGCTGTTTGCGATTGCGATTGCGGGTTTGTGGATGTGGCAACGTCGCCGTTGATATCTGGCCGGGTGGCGGCTTCGCCTTACCCGACCTGGGTTTGAGCTCCTGTAGGCCCGGTAAGCGTAGGGTATGAACCGGAAACATGGGTAACACTTTAGACCGGATACATGGGTAACAGTT
>OGJD01001802.1_pt1 | contig 10800 bp, 16 predicted proteins | sample 1571971 | NCBI WGS metagenome assembly OGJD01 (sample SAMEA2582117, study PRJEB24529) | metagenome | biome: Human gut stool | place: China | collected 2011
AGAAAAAAAAATAAAATTATATGAAAATTCAAATAAAAATACTAATTATAATCTTGCTGATTTAAAGTCAAAAATTATAAAAGAAGGATTAAAATTGTAACTAATAACAGTTAATTATAATTTAAGAATATTATTTATTAAAAATTATTTTATTATAAAATTAAACCTCAGATAACAATGTATCTGGGGTTTTTTATTTGTCAAAAAAGATATTAGGAGGTGATATTTTGCAGTTAAACGTTTTAAATTCAATAAATATTCTAAATGAAAATAAGATAAAGGGATGTAAATATGAATCCATTGAGGATAAAGATGGAACTATATATCAAAAAAGTGAATCTGGAGAGGAGTTTAATATTCTAAGATGGATAGAGCATGTTTATACTATTTCTTTACAGCTTCTTACATATGAAGAGTGTGAAAATATAGTAAAAGATTTTCTTGAAGCTAAAAGGAATAGGGCTATAGTTACAATTTCAAAAGATCTACTTACAAAAAAAGGGTATATTGATATGAAAAAAATGTCAGGAGAACCTAAATTCTACTATGAGTTGAAAGATATAAAACCTAAACAAAGTACAGGAAAGCCTTATTATGAAATGACAATAAAAGTAAAAGAGAGAGTTGATTTGTTATGAAGCTAAGAAGTACTGAAGAAATGTATTCAATTGATTATTCAAAAGTATATTACCATTATGCAGCTAAGATATATGATTCTTTAAGAACTGAAGCAGATGGCACTCCTTTATATTTAAGCACAAAAGAAGGAATTGTTATTGATAATATTTTATGTAAGCCTTATATGAGTATTCCTTCAGGAGCAGGAACTTCAATTACTCCAAAAGACTCTCAATGCTCAGTAAGTTCAATAAATTTTAAAGTAACAAATGTTGACTATGAAATATCAAAATGGCTTTATGAGAGGCTTAATTCTAGTTCTACAATGACTTATGGAGAAATGGTTGATATATTTGCCCTCTGTGGAGATGGAAACCTTAAATTGATATATAGGGGACTTATACGAAGTATTTCAAATGATGAGTTTGAAAGTGAATATGAAGTAGAAATAGCAGACTTCCAGGATAGATTAAAATCTTCTATTTTTGACAGAGAATTTTCTGAATATTCTGAAGAAACTATAGCAGATATAAATATATATAGACTGCCATATAAAATGGTAAATGAAAAAAGAATAGGCTTTTATATGGATGAAAGAGATGAAGGTGAAACAGATGATGATGGAAATGTGATTTTAACTAAAGTAATTTCTTTTAATGGTCATGTTATTGATATGGTAGAAATGATATTTCAGATAATTTTTTCTACTCCAGTATTAGAAGTACAGCTGCCATATTTAACTAATAAATGGACTGACTTTGTTGATATGACTTCTTTGAATTCTATAAGAGATACTTTAAACAGGTCAGTATACAATTTCTATTTTGAATTTAGAGAACCAATAGATGATCCATACGATTTTTTAATTGAGAATGTGTATAAGCCATGTGCTATTTTTCCCTTTGTAAATACAGAAGGTAAATTAGGATTAAAACTACATAAACAACCTACTATAGGAACAGAAGGAATAACATTATCAGAAGAAAATATTATATCTATTGGTGGAAAAACTATAACTGATGAAAATATAGTTAATAATATGATAGTTAAATATGATTATGATTTTGAAGAGGATAAAGGAAGAACAAAAAGATATTTTTCATCTGCTACCTCATTTAATAAATTTAAAATGCTCATTCCTGATTCGCCAGAAGAATATGAAATTAAAGGAATAAATAAATTATCACTAACAGATAAAGCTACATTCTCGGCTACTCTAGCAGATTCTATTTTCAGTAGATATGGACTTCCAGGAGTAGAACTAGAAATAGTTGTACCTTTAGAGGTGGCAGCAGAATATAAAGTTGGAGATTATCTCTTTATAACTCATAAAACATTGGTAGCTTGGGAAGGAGAAACACAGGGAACTCCTGGAATAGAAAAAGAAAATATATCAGAAGAAGATGAATATAATGGAATAGCTCATTTTGATGTAGGACATGAATGGGGAGGATTTATTACTGATAATACTTTAGGAAAAGCTATTGATGGAGTTTGGGTAATAACTACAACAGAAAAAGAGATTAGCCATAAGTTATTTAATGATACAGATAATAATTTTAAAAGCTGTGTAGATAACCATAATTATATAAAACAATGGCTAGTAAAGGAGGGAATAAGTGTCTAAATTAATGGAAATAATTGAGAAATCTCCAGATTTTGAAAAAGGTACTGCAACTCTTAGATTTCTAGATACTACCTTTTCTCAATTAACTAGAAAAATTGGGAGTAAAACAGGAGCAGATTTTAAAATTGCTAAAGCTAGAGATACACTTAGTAAGGAGTTGTTGATATCTTTAAATAAGGAACAATTGTTATTAAAAGATAAACTAATATTATGGCAGCAGTCGTATAATGCATGGATAAATTCTATTAAAGGAAAAATTACAGGAGCTACAAATTTTGAATATAACTTCACATCACTTATTGATTATTCAAGTAAGTATATAGTTAATAAAACTTTGGCAGATTATTACCTACTTACAGAAGTAATTAATGCAGAGAAGGAGTTGTATGAATTTGGACATTATTGGGGAAGAAATCATATGCTTAATACTTTGAATAAAATGAAAGAATGGAGCAAGTATAGAGTATATGGAAGCAGTGTTGCAACTATAGGAGTAGAATACGAAACACGAAGGTCAACTCCATGGCAGATTATTGATAATGCGGGATTAACAGTAAGTTTAGCAAATAATGACAGACATGATAAAAAGTGGGTTTACATAAGTGGAATGAGTAATATGGGATTAGGGGAAACAAGAACAGTAAAAATATATATGAGATTGGAATGGATTTCTGGAGGTGGAGGAAGTGGAGATAGTGAAACGAGCCACTTATTAGAAGGATATGCATATTTTTCAATAACAAGAAATAGACTGAATAGTATTTATGATGATGGATATTATACATATACTGCATGGATGTCAGGAGCTCTTGCTGATAGTGTAAGAAGTTGGCCAACAGTAACAAGTTGGACTGGAAAAAGTTCACCACATTTTGAAACAAGTGATGTAACACTACCTTGGATGACATCAAGAGTTTTAATATAAGATAAGGAGAGGGATATGAAAAGAGTTTTTAGTATAAAAGTTAATATAAATAAAGGGGTAACTTATGAAGAAGAAATGATATTTACTCAAGGAGATAATCAAACACATTATTTAAAAATAATATTTGAAGATAAATTTGATTTTAATGGAAAATCAATGAAAATAAATTTTATAAAACCAAATAGAACAAGTGTTTTTAGTATGGTGACTGAATTAAAAAGCGAGAATGAAATAATAGTTCCTAATAATGCTTTAACTATGATAGGAGATATTTTAATAGAGGTAGTTCTTATAGATGGGGAAAGAATATTGACTGTAAATAGTTTAGGAAAATTTATTGTTACACAAACGGTTGCAGGGGCAGAACTGGTAATGATACCAGGAGATACTTTAATAAGTGATATAAATGACTTAATTCTTCAATTAAATGAATTTATGAGGCATTCTAAAGAAGAGCTAGATCAATATACTTCAGATAAGAAATTAGAATTGGATAATCATAAAGAAATAAAAAAACAAGAACTAAATACTCATACTAATAGCAAGAAAGAAGAAATAAATGACTATACTACAGGAAAAGAAAAAGAAATAGATCATTTTACAGAAGGAGAGAAGGTTGAATTAACTTCTCATACTGATATCAAAAAAACAGAGTTAACCACTTATACAACATCTAAAAAAGGAGAACTTGATACTTATAATACTGATAAAAAGCAAGAATTAAATACTCATACTAGTAGTAAAAAAGAAGAAATAAATAATCATGTGACAGCTAAAGAATTAGAAATAGATCAGCTTTTAGAAGGAGAAAAGGTTGAATTAACTTCCCATACTAACATAAAAAAAACAGAACTGGATAAATATATTGTTGATAATAGAGCTACTTTAAAAGGTGAAAAAGGAGATAAGGGAGAGAAAGGGGATATAGGATTAACTGGAGCAAAAGGAGATACTGGAATAAGTGTAAAAAGTATAACTTTTAAAAGTAAAGATAGTGTTGGGAATAATATCTATACTATAACTTTAACAAATAATGCAACACAGGATATTATAGTTCCTATTGGACCACAAGGTATTCAAGGACCTAAAGGAGAAAAAGGTGAAACTATGGTTGCAAGTTTGAAATGGAATGACATACTTGAAAAACCAACAACTTTTCCATCAACTTGGAGTGAAGTTTCAGGAATTCCATCAGCATTCCCAACAACATGGGCTACAGTGGCAAATAAACCAGCAACTTTTCCCCCAGCAGCAGGAACGATAACAGGAAATTTGACAGTTACTGGGGTGTTTGTATGTAACAATGATGTAACAGCCTTTTCTGATATTAGACTAAAGACTAATATAACACAATTAACAAATGCTCTTGGAAAGCTTGATATGATAAATGGATATAATTTTGAATATAAAGATAGAGCAGGAGAAAAGCAAGTAGGAGTTATAGCACAGGAAGTACAAACAGTACTACCAGAGGCAGTTAAACTTACAGAAAGAGTATTTAATGGAGAAAAAATGTTGGCTGTAAATGAAATAAAGATAGTACCTCTATTAATAGAAGCAATAAAGGAGCTAAAGGGAGAAGTAGACAAGTTGAAAGGGGGCAAAGAATGAGTATAACAATAGATGGAATAGATACAAAAGTAAGGACTGTTGAGGGAACAGCAAGAGCAACTCCTATTGGAATGAAAAATTTAGATGATAGAATAAATGCTTTGAGTGGTCTTGGAAAATGTGTAAAAATAAATATTGGAAAAAATATAAAAACTTATACAATTCCGAGTCAATATACAGGTTGGGAAGTTGCTATATTAAATATAGCTTTAGATAATGTTGGAAGAAATAGTGTAAGTGTGGAGGGAACAGATTATGTAGGAAATACAAATGGTGTAAAAGTTATTGCATATTCAGGAAACAGTGAAAATGGCACAGTAACTAGAGATGGAGATAAATTGACTTTTAATGGTTGGATAGCTTCAAGTGGAGGATGTAACATTCTTTTGTATAAATTATAAGGAGTTGATAAAAATGTATAAAAAAATAAAAAATGTAAACAAAAATAATGGGGGGGTATTCCCAACTAATTAAAAAAATAGGTGGTGGAAAGAAATGCCTATCACTTTAAATAATATAAACGAAAAAGTAAGAACAGTTGAAGGAAGTGCAAGAACTACACCTATAACTATGAGTAATTTAGATAGTAGAATAAATGTTTTAGAAGCAACTCAACAGAAATGGAAAATTTATACTCTCAACCATACATTTAGTAGTTGGAAACATTACTTTAATATTCCATCAGATGTAATAGGGTGGAACTGGGTAATTATAAGTGGAAGTTTTGTTTACAATGAACATAATCATTTAGGAGATTTAAGTAATGGTGGTATAACATCAAATCATTTATCTTCTCCTGCACCAGTTACTAAATCAGGTAATCAGCTAGTATCTTTTGGTGGACAAGCTGAGGGTAATTGTTCTGTTACTGGATATGAGCGTATAACAGTATTGTTTTATAAATAGGAGGCAATTTTGGAAAGATATTATTTTATAGATAAAAAAGTAGCACTAGAAGAACATAGAACAACAGTCATAGGGGTAGAAGATACCTTTATAGAAAATTATCAAGAACACTATAATAAAATATTCGCAACAGCAGGACAGGAAGCCCCAGAGATAATTTACTATGTAGGAAGTTATGTATATAGAGTGCCTGTAGTAGAAGAGAATACAGTAAGAGAAGCAACAGGAAAAGACCTTGTAGAACTGGGAATATATACACTACAAGAGGGAGAAATTCTTAATGGAGAAAATATTGTAAATATTCCTAAGCCTCAAGATGATAACGAATATAAATGGATATCATCTGAATGGCTGATTGATGAAGAAGCTACAGTACTAAAGAAAGAAAATATAATAAAGCAAGAGATAGATAAATATGTTGCTCTCTCAGAGAAAAAAGAAAAATATCTGAAATATGGTTTTGATGTAACAGAGATAGAAAATGAAATGGCAGAAAATATAATAAGAAGAAATATTCTTCTTGGAGAAAATTTGTCTGTACAAGGAGTTGAGAATAATGAAACAAATTAAGTATACAAAAGTTGGGGGTGGGGGGTATTATTCCCTATTAACCTTTAATACAAGTAGGTGGGGTTAATGTCTCTACCTACAACAGGACCAATAAGCTTAGGACAAGTTAATACAGAATTAAAGAGACCAGCTACACAGACCATATCTTTAAACGACGGGCAAGTAAGACAACTAGCTGGCAGACCAAGCGGAGCTATATCTATGTCAGATTTAAGAGGAAAAAGTTTTACTAAATCAGTGAATGTGGTTGTTTTTGATAAAGAAATTTCTAGCTTAACAACTATAAACATAAACTACAATGTTTATAGTTGTATATTGAGGGTACACAATGAAAATGTAAGCGGAGCTAGGAAAGTGATAGTACAGGTTAAAGATGGGTCAAAAATAGAGTTGAGCTCGGGCGAAACAGGAAATGTTGCTTTGCTACAAGGCTACGGTCACAAAGTTACTTTTTATTTACCAAAAGAAGGTATAGTACACGTCACAGCTACACTAATAGGAGAAGTGTATGTATAATAAAAAAGGAGGTCAATAATGGCAACAGATAAATCAATTCCTGCTAATCTAGTGTTTACTAGAAGAAATAGATTTGCTTGTAGATGGAGAATATCTGGAGAATGGAGAGATTAAGGAAATAAAGTATATTAAAGAACTGGGTTATTACAGACCTACTTGGAATAAAGAACTTCACATTTGGGAGGAAGGAACTACTAAAGAAGAATTTATAGAAATTAGGAAAAATAAGATTTTAGAGTATTCTAAACTAGAAGAAGATAAAAAATTATTGGAAAATTCTAAATTTAGTACATTAGAAGAAATAGAACTTATAGTAAATAAAATGCAAATATTAGAAGTAGAAATAAATAATATTGCAGTAGTTTCAGTAGGAGGTTAAAAATGAGAACAAGTAAAAAAGGAATTGAATTTATAATATGGGAAAAAGGAATGTTAGCCTTTACAGAAGATTACAGAGATATTATAGAGGTTGAAGATTAGTATCTATACTACGTTTTAAGTATGTTATAATGGAAATTATTCAGCTTTAAAAATAATTTTTAAGGGGGTAAACATGAATATAAAGCAAATAATGGAGAATATAAACTTAGAAAAAATTATGTATGTGATATCTTTAAATGAAATTAGTGGGAATGAAAATGTGATTTGTAAATTTAGTTATGCTGGTGGAAAATCAGGATATAGCTTCGGAAGAAGCCAGTTTGATGTAACTCATAATATTAAGGCTAGAAACTTCTTAAAAAATATTTGTGGATTCACGGACCAGGATATAAAAAAATTACTAAATCTTGATAAAGATATAGGATATCTTAATGAAAGATTAAAGCTATTCAGGAATGATATTGACAGGCTAGACAAAGAACATATAAGAAATATGGTAAATTATGTAGCCAGTCTTGAAGGATTACCTAATTTTGAAAATGAAAAAACATTTGTTCATTTAGTAGATTATCATAATCAATATAACCTTAGTAAAAATGGACTTATGCACAGATTTATAAAAGGTAAAAAAATATTAAAATCTGAAGATATTTTAAACTTCAAATTAAAAGAAACAAAATGGGGTAGAGAGCAACCTAGAGACGTAAAAAGAAGATATAACAATATAGAAAATAACTGGAAATAAGGAGAGCGTTAAATGAATAGAGAAACAATACTTTTAATAATAACAATTATTTTATCTATAGCTGGAATCTATTACTTATATAGATATAAAAAAGAAACTTTATGGGTAATAGCTTGTTATGTAGTGACAAGAGCAGAGGAAGGATTTGCATCTGGTCAAGGAAAACAAAAACTTGAATATGCTATAAAGGAATTTAAAAAGAAAATACCCTTTTATCTATCCTGGCTTATATCAGAAAAATTTATAATTTCTTTAATAGAAGAAGCTCTAAAAACGCTTCAAAAGACTTTTAAAAGTGCAAAGGATAAACAACTCTCAATTGTAAATGAAATCCTTAAAACAGCAACTACAGGGGCTACAAAGGATATATTAAAAGTAGCAGGAGAAATGCAGCAAGATATAAAAAGCAAAGGATATATAGAAGGCTATCTTGAAGGAAGAACAGATTTTAAAGGAAACTCTAATTTAGTCGGTGGAGTAAAAGCAGGAATTAAGTTATAAAGGAGAGTTGAAATTGGAATGTAAAGAAATATGGAATATGTTTGTAGAAGTAATCAAAATACTTGTAGATAAAGGAGTTATAGTGGTAGGGATGCTGGTTTCTTGGTTTTTTTATGCAGTAGGTGGAAAGGACAAATTTATTTATTGTCTCTTTGGAGCAATGGTTATAGATTTTATAACAGGTATATTTAAATCTACAAAAAGTGGTTCTACTAACAGTAAGGTAGGATTTAAAGGAATTCCAAGAAAAGCTGCAATGTTTTGTGTTGTTGCTCTTGCAGCATTGGCGGATGAAATACTAGAAACAAAAGGCTTTAAATACAATTGTAGATACTTAGTTATATGTTTTTATTTTGCTAATGAAGGGCTAAGTATTTTGGAAAATGTAATAAATGCAGGTTTACCAGTACCAAAGCAATTAAAAAATATGTTAGAACAATGTAGAGATAAACAAGATATAAAAACTAAATAAAAGCAACTAAAAATTGACAACAGATAAAAAATAGAGTATAATTATAGTAATAAAACTTTCCCCAGAATGTTTATTAAAGATGATAGAAAAAAGAAGAAAAAGAGCTTTTAATCTTATTAGCTCTTTTTTTCTTTTGATTAAAAAAAGGAAATTGAAGTTTACGGAGTATATTGTATATGCTCGGATAGAGTGTTGGGGTAAAGAAGGCTGAGGAGGGCTAGAATTTTTTAACTCTCCTAGCTCTAATAAAGACAAATTAAAAAGGGAGCCTCTGGAAAGGAGACTCCTTTTGTTTTGATAAAACCTGCTGGGGTAGATTCCTAATAATATTATGCTATAAAATTTTATTTTTGCAATATGGGTAATTTTTCTTTTGATGCATCATACTTTTCAGGTGTCTTAAAATTTTTAAATTCTCTAAAAGTAGCCTCTCTTTTTATCTTGGCTATACCTTCTATTTCTTCATAAATCTTTTCTAAAAATTTTATTACAGGATATATCTCTTCTTCAAGTTCTTTAGCTTGGTTTAACCTATCATTGATTCTTTTTAAAGCCCAATCTTTATCTTCTGGTAGTAAAGGAATTTCTTTTTCTCTCTTGCCAAAGAAAGCATCTGCTAGTATATCTTTAGCTTTCAGTTGATAAATCATTAATTTTTCTTTTAACTTTTCATCAAATCTAGCAGGGTTAATCTTGAATAACCATGCTGGTAAATAATCTAATTCAATTACTAAGGTTTCTTGGATTCCTCCATTAGTTTTAAGGTGCGTTAATTTTGACGCTCCCTTTAAAAGTTCTTCATTTTGTATTTTTTTAACTTGTGCATCTTTTAAATTTTTATTCATACCCAAATTATCACATACAGATGAAACGCTTACATAGATCTTTCCATTTTCACTGATAGCTGTTAATTTGTTGCTTTGAAATTCCACTTCCTTGATAATTAAATTCTCCATATAAATACCTCCATTTTTTTATTTAAAAATAGAGTAAAGTATGATATAATATACTTGGCATGGTATGTGAATATATCATATACTTACCCCATTTCAGACTTTGGTTTGAGGTGGGGATTTTTTATTTACTTTTCATATTCTTTTATTCCTTTTTCAACAAACACTCTAACAACCTCTGCTCTTGTAGTATTTTCCTTTTCTGCTATTTCATCAAGTTTTTTCAATGTTTTCTCAGAAAACCTAATAGTTGTTATTTGATTTGTTTTGCTTTTAAATTCCATAACACCACCTCTTTATATTTCGATTGTATTCTATTAAGATTATTTTGTCAAGTTTTATTTTTCCGCAACAAAAAAAGTATCATTAAAATATACTCAAAAAGAATAATGATATTTTTAGTAGGAATCCCATTATATTTTCTTTTCAAAGCTAGAATAAATCATAGGTTGTTAGTAGGAAGAATAGTGGGAGACTTAACAGGAATTATCACAAGAATACCAGTAAAAGCGACCTCGTAAAATTGATTTTAAAGGACTTTTAAAGGGTAAGGCTATGCAGAGTATGGCTTGATTTTTAAAGAAAAAGAGAAGATTAATTTCTTCTCTTTCTTATATTAAGGTATATTAAGTTAAGTTCGCTTCTTCGCACCATAATTTAGCAAATTACATCATGTAAAATAGATTTTATATTTAAGAAGTTTTCTTGAATTAAAATCTATTTTTTTTATTAAAAAATAAAGATTATTTATAAAATGATATTTAGAGAGAAGTGGATATTTTTGAGAAATTATGGATAAAAAGAAGAATATTTATAGACTAAAAAACAAAAAAGCCCCAGAAGAGCCCCTTTGTTTGTAGTAGTAACTTTTAAATTAAGAAAGGTTAAAAAAATTATATGAATATAAGATAATGATATTATAACACAAATAATTTGAAAATCAAATATTTTTTTAAAAAAATATATAAAAATAAA
>OGJD01001822.1_pt1 | contig 10672 bp, 9 predicted proteins | sample 1571971 | NCBI WGS metagenome assembly OGJD01 (sample SAMEA2582117, study PRJEB24529) | metagenome | biome: Human gut stool | place: China | collected 2011
GAAACACGCAAACGGAAACGCGGAGCAAGTACCATTAGTCAGCAGACAGCCAAGAATGTGTTCTTATGGCCGCAATCTTCGTGGGTACGCAAGGGACTCGAAGTCTACTTTACGTTTCTCATCGAACTGTTCTGGTCGAAAGAACGAATCATGGAAGTCTATCTCAACTCTATAGAAATGGGAAATGGCATCTACGGCGCGCAAGCTACCGCAAAGGTCAAATTCGGAACAACAGCTGCCCAGTTGACCCGGGGACAATGCGCACTTATCGCCGCTACTCTGCCCAATCCGATACGGTTTAACTCGGCGAAACCTTCGTCATACATACTAAAACGACAAAGTCAGATATTACGGCTAATGAATCTGGTTCCTAAATTCCCACCGGAAGAGAAGGCCGTTGAAAAGAAAAAAAGCAAAAAAAAGAAAAGCAAATAACAAGAAAGAATTTATAACCTAGTTTAATTTACGATTAGACGAATAGGTGATTTACGATTAGACAATTTACGATGTACGATTGAAATAACTTTTGGAATTATAAGTACTTATCTTTGCATAAGTATCTCCTCATTCACAATTCAAATTTCAATCGTACATCGTAAATCGTTTAATCGTAAATAAAATTAGGTTATAAAAAAGGAAGGAGCAATGAGAATCTATCTCTTTGCTCCTTCTGCTAATAAGCTTGTTTGTATGCGCTATCCTCATTTATACAAAATCTTTCAATTCCTGTTGTAAACGTTGACGTGTGAAGAATATGCGGCTCTTCACTGTGCCTAATGGTAATCCTAATTTCTCTGCGATTTCGCGGTATTTAAAACCAGATACGTGCATAGAGAAAGGAATCTTATACTCCCGGGGGAGTGCGTTGACGATGCGGTGCATTTCTTTCAGGTCGTAAGCACCTTCCGTACTTTCAAATCCTGAATCTTGTGGCAGATTTAAGTGATAATAATTATCGGTTGTGTCAACAAAAGTTTGATCGCGTACTATTTTACGGTAGTTATTAATAAAGATGTTACGCATGATTGTGTACATCCATCCTTTAAAATTTGTATCGGGAACATATTTTTCCTCGTTATCCAAGGCCTTTAATGATGTTTCTTGCAATAAATCATTTGCTTCTTCATGATTGGCAGTTAATTTATAAGCAAAACGAAGCAACTCTTCCTGAACTCCAATTAAATCTTTTCTGAAACTTAAACTTTTCATACTATAAGGGTTTTACGGTTAATATTTCGTTTCTTTCTTGACGTTTGCAAGTTTAAAGGTATTTTATGAGTCAAACAGGGGGAAATTCGTCATTTCTTAGGGGTGAAACTGTCAAATGATAGATTTTAGGTGCTTTTTGATAGTTTTTAGGTGGTTTAGGACGTTTTTTATTCTCTTCTTCTTGTTTGGCAATACAAAATAACTTACTTTTGGGTAGTATTATTAACTTAAAGTAAAGGACATGACTATACTTATTATCGTAGGAATAATCGTACTGTTGGGAATCATTTTTGCTTCCATGTACAACTCATTGGTGAGACTGAGAAATAACCGTGAAAATGCTTTTGCAGACATCGACGTGCAGCTGAAACAGCGCCACGACCTTATTCCGCAACTGGTGGATACCGTGAAAGGATATGCCGCACACGAAAAAGATACCCTCGAACGGGTGATTCAGGCACGTAACGGTGCAGTCAGCGCCAAGACAATCGACGAGAAGATAGCAGCTGAGAATCAATTATCTTCCGCTTTATCGGGATTGAAAATCACGTTGGAGGCTTATCCGGACCTGAAAGCAAACCAGAATTTCCTGCAACTGCAAGAAGAAGTATCCGATGTAGAGAATAAATTGGCTGCTGTACGCCGTTACTTTAACTCGGCTACGAAGGAATATAATAATGCGGTTCAGACATTCCCGTCCAATATCATAGCAGGTATGGCAGGTTTCCGCAGAGAAATCATGTTCGACCTGGGTACCAACGAACGTGCGAATCTGGAACAGGCACCGAAGATCAGTTTCTAAAAACGAGCACGTATGCAGTACGTCGGAATCCAAACACAGCAGAGCCGGAACAACCGGCGCTCTGTTCTTCTGTTATTTCTATTTCCCTGCCTGGTAGCAGCATTGCTTTATCTGGCCTGCTATCTGCTGGCCGCTATGGGGCACGGTGAAAGCATGGAAGTAAGTATCCTGGAATTGGCTAATCCTCTTTTCATCAATGCCCTCCCCTATACGATGGGGGTCGTATTGATTTGGTTCCTGATAGCTTTCTGGGCGAATACGAGTATCATCAAAGCCGCCACAGGCGCCAAACCTCTCGACCGCAGAGAGAACAAACGTGTCTACAATCTGGTCGAGAACCTCTGCATGGCAAACGGAATGAAGACTCCGAAAATCAATATCATCGACGACGATTCATTGAACGCTTTTGCCAGCGGTATCAACGACCGCACCTATACGGTCACTCTCTCGAAAGGGATTATTCAAAAGTTGAACGACGAAGAACTGGAAGCAGTCATCGCCCACGAACTGACTCACATCCGCAACAGAGATGTGCGCCTGCTGATCGTCTCGATTGTATTTGTCGGAATCTTCTCGATGCTGACGCAGATCACTTTCTATACTATTACGCACGCGCGCATACGTAGCAACGGGAAAAACGGCGGAGGAGCTATCCTCATCATACTGATTGCCTTAGTAATAGCCGCTGTCGGTTACTTCTTTGCCAGTCTGATGCGCTTCGCCATTTCACGGAAGCGCGAATATATGGCAGATGCCGGTTCGGCGGAGATGACAAAGAATCCGTTGGCATTGGCAAGTGCCCTGCGCAAAATTTCCGATGATCCGGATATAGAAGCGGTAAAACGTGGGGATGTGGCGCAATTATTCATTCAGAATCCGGGCGACCAGTCGAAAAGTGCCCTCAGCGGACTTAGCGGCCTCTTTGCCACGCATCCCCCTATCGAGAAACGAATCTCCATTCTGGAACAGTTCTAAGGATTTCTGTTTAATTTTCATTAAAGAAAGCAGGGGGACTCCTTATTTTTAGTATATTTGAGTGTTATACATATATACACTAAACTGTAACTGATATGAAAACAAGAAAACAAATCCTTATGCTACTGCTGGTTATGCTAGCAGGAATCCCGACTCTTTCGGCACAGACCAAGAAGGAGAAGAAGGAACAGAAGAAAGAAGCTGTCAGACAGCTGATCGTATCAGAAGACTACAAGATAGACGTCAACACTGCTATGCCCATGCGCGGACGTTCTATACCTCTGACTTCACAATACTCACTGCAAATCAGAAATGATTCGGTATTCTCTTACCTCCCTTATTACGGACGTGCTTACAGCGTTCCTTACGGCGGAGGAAGCGGGCTGATATTCAACGCTCCCCTCAAAGAATACACGATGGATATGGATAAGAAGGGAAACGCCGTTATCAAATTCTCCGCCCGAAGTCCGGAAGACTTCTTTGAGTTTAGGGCGAAAGTGTTCCCCGACGGCACCACCAGCATCGATGTCACGATGCAGAACCGTCAGGCAATCAGCTACCGGGGAGAAGTGGATCTGGACAAGAAGTAAAATCTTCAAGAATTGCCGTCAGTCTCTTCACTACCTTTTAATATAGGAAGGCAAATGTGGTATTTCACGGCAAGGATGCGTGTAACAAATACCACCGATCCGCCAACGAGCTGACAGACATAAGATTCCATCCCTGCGGCATCGCACAGCCAGTAAGCGATGCCGCCTACTACACACGCCATCGCATAGATTTCTTTTCGGAAAATCAAGGGGATCTCATTGATAAAGACATCACGAATCACACCTCCTGCGGCACCTGTGATACTACCCATGATGATGGCTACCCAAAAAGGATAACCCAAAGCGATACTTTTCCCCACACCGACCACCGTAAACAAAGCCAGTCCGATGGTATCGAATATAAAAAAGGTATTATTCAGACGGATCAGCCAGCGACCGAAACAGATCACCCAGATCAAGGCAAGTCCCGTACAGATCAAATAGATAGGGTTCGTCATCCATCCGGGCGTCACATCCAGCAGTACATCACGGATAGTACCGCCACCGATAGCGGTAGCAAGACCTACGACATAGGCTCCGAACCAGTCGAAACGCTTTGCTGAAGCCAGCCGGATACCACTAATAGCAAAGGCAAATGTGCCTATAAAATCAAGAATTTGAACGAATGTCGGCATATATTTGTTATTTTGTATGCAAAGTAACGAATAAATTCCGTAAGAAAATGTACTTTTGCTACACGAATTAGATAGAAACAATATGAAAATAACAATTGTTGCCGGGGCACGCCCCAATTTCATGAAAATAGCCCCTATCACACGCGCCATCGAAGCCGCAAGAGGGCTGGGTAAAAGCATCTCCTACCGTTTGGTGTACACAGGCAGACGGGACGATACAAGTCTGGATGCTTCCCTGTTTTCGGATCTCGACATGAAAGCTCCCGATGTCTACCTTGGAGTGGAAAGCAGTAACCCCACCAGTCTGGCAGCCGGAATCATGATCGCCTTCGAACAGGAGCTGACGGAGAATCCGGCACACGTCGTCCTGGTAGTGGATGATCTGACAGCAACCATGAGTTGCGCCATCGTAGCCAAGAAACAAGGAATCAAGGTAGCCCATCTGGTAGCCGGCACACGTTCCTTCGACATGAAGATGCCGAAGGAAGTAAACCGGATGATTACCGACGGAGTATCCGATTATCTGTTTACCGCCGGCATGGTGGCCAACCGAAATCTGAATCAGACAGGCACGGAAAGCGAAAACGTATATTACGTCGGCAACATTTTGGTAGATACCGTTCGTTTCAACCGGAACCGGCTGCTCAAACCGGTATGGTTCTCCGTGCTGGGACTTCAGGAGGGCAATTATCTCCTGCTCACCCTCAACCGACGTGTACTGCTCAACAACAAAGAGAACCTGCGGAAGTTGATGCAAACGATGATCGAAAAAGCTGCTGGTATGCCTATCGTAGCGCCCATGCACACATATGTGCGCAATGCAATCAAAGACCTCGGCATAGAAGCCCCGAATCTTCATATCATGCCTCCGCAGAATTATCTTTTCTTCGGATATCTGATCAATAAAGCCAAAGGAATCATCACGGACTCCGGCAATGTAGCCGAAGAAGCTACGTTCCTCGGCATCCCCTGTATCACGCTCAACACGTATGCCGAACATCCGGAAACGTGGCGCGTGGGAACGAATGAACTGGTCGGCGAAGATCCGGCAGCACTCGCTCAGGCTATGGATACGCTGATGAAAGGTGAATGGAAGAAAGGCGAACTCCCCGAACGCTGGGACGGACGAACAGCCGAACGAATCGTACAAATATTAACAAGTAAATAACCGGAGTGGTTGAGCCGGACTCGATGATCAACGAGCCGGCTTAATAGCCAGACAGAAGTAGCCGACCACTATCAGGTTCGACAAGTGTTTCAGAAAGTTTCACGCCGAGGAAACCAAAGTTTCAAGGCGTAGAAACCAGAGTTTCAAGCAGTGGGAACTAGAGTTTCAAGGCATGAAACTTTTTGTTTCAACCGTTGAAACAGATTTTGGAACTACGGAAAAGAATCGGAGCATGCCGGTTCGCAAGATGTGGCATACGTTGAAAAGGGAAGTATAAAAAGATAAAAAACAATCTGCCTCCTTCCATTGTTGAATGATATAAGCTTGTAAATAACAAAAAACGATGGGTAAAAAAAGTTATATACTCTATTTTACTCAGACTTATTTGTTAACTTTGCAGCCCTACTACGAACGTTATGATACAACGATATAACAAAATACTGATACTGCTCTTAGTCGTATTTGCAGTTTCAAATGCTTTTGCGCAGCAAATAAAGGGGGTTGTAACTGATTCAGTCACTCATGAACCACTAATGTATATCTCTGTCTACTACCAAGACAAGAGAGATATGGGTACTGTCACCAATATTGACGGAGAATATAAGCTCGACGCGCGGAGAAACGGAGGAACGCTCGTTTTCTCTTCCATCGGATATGTCACCAAAACCGTCAAAGTAGGCTCCGGAAATCAGACCGTCAATGTTAAACTCTCTCCGGACGATGTAATGCTCACCGAAGTAGTCGTAAAACCACAGAAAGAAAAATACTCCCGCAAGAATAATCCGGCAGTCGAATTCATGAAGAAAGTGATCGAACACAAAAAAGCACAAGTGCTCGAAGTGAACGATTACTACCAGTACGACAAGTACGAGAAAATGAAAATGTCGATCAACGACCTGACTCCGGAGAAACTGGAAAAGGGTATCTACAAGAAATACTCATTCCTCAAAGATCAGGTGGAAGTGTCGGAGACGACCAACAAACTGATTCTCCCTATCTCCGTACAGGAAACGGCCTCACAGACCATTTTCCGGAAAGACCCCGAAAGCAAAAAGACCATCATCAAAGGAAAGAACTCCAACGGTATCGAAGAGTTTTTCTCCACAGGAGACATGCTGGGGACTGTTCTGAAGGATGTTTTTGCCGATATCAACATCTATGATGATGACATCCGGCTGCTCCAACAACGCTTCGTAAGCCCTATCGGCAACAATGCCATCTCGTTCTATAAATACTACCTGATGGATACGCTGATGGTGGACAAGCGCGAATGCGTACATCTGACGTTCGTACCGCAGAACTCACAGGATTTCGGATTTACAGGCCATCTTTATGTGCTGAAAGATTCGACCTATGCCGTTCAGAAGTGTACGATGAACCTGCCTAAAAAGAGTGGTGTCAACTTTGTCAACCGCATGGACATCGTGCAGCAGTACGAGCAGCTTCCCAACGGGAACTGGGTATTGGCGGATGACGACATGACGGTAGACCTTTCATGGAGTTCCAACAAAACCTCGGGAGGGTTACAGGTAGAACGAACGACTAAATACAGCAATTATAAGTTTGATCCGATAGAACAGCGGTTGTTCCGTTTGAAAGGTCCTGTGATCAAGGAGGCCGACATGCTTTCGAAGAGTGACGAATACTGGGCGAGTGTACGCCAGGTGCCGTTGACCAGAAAGGAAAGCAATATGGATGTATTCGTCAACCGTCTGGAACAGATTCCGGGATTCAAATATATCATCTTCGGTGCGAAAGCATTGATCGAGAACTTTGTGGAAACAGGCAGCAAAGAGCATAAGAGCAAAGTGGATATCGGTCCTATCAACACCATGATTTCAAGCAACTACATCGACGGAACCCGTTTCCGCCTGAGTGGTATGACTACTGCCCATTTTGACAAGCATTGGTTCCTGAGCGGATACGGAGCTTATGGTCTGAAAGACGAAAAGTGGAAATATAGCGGAACGCTGACTTATTCTTTCAACAAACGAGATTATGTAGTATGGGAGTTTCCCAAACATTTTATATCTGCAACGTACAGTTATGATGTAATGTCGCCGATGGACAAGTTCCTGTTTACGGACAAAGACAACATCTTCCTTTCGATGAAAACGACAACGGTAGACCAGATGTCATATATGCGTGATGCTACCATCAACTACGAACTCGAAACGCTGACGGGATTCGGAGTGAAAGCCATGCTCCGCCATCGAAATGACGAGCCTACCGGAAAACTGGAATATCTGCGGAATGACGCTGCACAAACCCGTGTGCATGACATCACGACTTCCGAAGCGAGTGTGACACTGCGTTATGCTCCGGGAGAATCTTTCGTCAACTCCAAGCAGCGCCGTGTTCCGGTGTCGCTGGACGCTCCTATCTTCACGCTGACTCATGCCATGGGCTTCAAAGGCGTGCTGGGCGGAGAATACAACTTCAACCGCACGGAAGCAAGCATCTGGAAACGTTTCTGGCTTCCCGCTTCGTGGGGAAAGATAGACTGTAGCGTAAAAGCAGGGGCAGAATGGAATGTCGTACCTTTCCCGCTATTGATTCTGCCGGAAGCCAACTTGTCATATATCACTCAACGTGAGACATTTTCCCTGATCAACAATATGGAATTCCTGAACGACCGTTATGCGTCCATGTCACTTTCTTATGACATGAACGGAAAGTTGTTCAACCGCATCCCGCTGATCAAGAATCTGAAATGGAGAGAAATGTTCCGTATCCGCGCATTGTGGGGGACATTGACCGACAAAAACAATCCATTCAAGAGCAGCAACCCCGACCTCTTCCGTTTCCCGACACGCGACGGTAAATTCACCAGTTTCGTGATGGACCCGAAGGTGCCGTATATCGAAGGAAGTATAGGTATCTACAACATTTTCAAGTTGCTGCACGTTGAATATGTACATCGTTTCACCTACCGTGACAATCCGGGTATCAACAAGAACGGTATTCGTTTCATGGTATTAATGGTATTCTAAGACTATGCAACCTTTAGCAGAACGGTTACGACCAAAGACATTGGATGATTATATCGGTCAGAAACATTTAGTTGGACCGGGGGCTATCCTGCGCAAGATGATTGATGCAGGACGTATTTCTTCGTTTATCCTCTGGGGACCTCCCGGAGTGGGAAAAACCACATTGGCACAGATTATCGCCAATAAACTGGAAACTCCGTTTTATACACTGAGTGCCGTGACTTCAGGCGTCAAAGATGTGCGCGAAGTGATAGAGCGTGCCAAGAGCAACCGCTTTTTCTCGCAATCCAGTCCGATCTTGTTTATCGATGAAATCCATCGTTTCAGCAAGTCGCAACAGGATTCTTTGTTGGGAGCTGTGGAAAACGGTACGGTGACGCTGATAGGCGCAACGACCGAGAATCCGTCATTCGAAGTGATCCGCCCTCTCCTCTCCCGTTGCCAGCTTTATGTGCTCAAATCTTTGGAAAAGGAAGATTTGCTCGAACTCCTGCAACGTGCCATCACCACCGACACCATACTGAAAGAACGGAAAATCGAACTCAAAGAAACGACAGCCATGCTGCGCTTCTCCGGCGGAGATGCCCGTAAACTGCTCAATATACTTGAACTTGTAGTGGAATCGGACACAGAGGAAACGGTTGTCATCACCGATGACATGGTGACCGAACGCCTGCAACAGAATCCGTTGGCATACGACAAGGACGGAGAAATGCATTATGACATCATTTCCGCTTTTATCAAGTCTATCCGTGGCAGTGATCCGGACGGGGCCATTTACTGGCTCGCCCGCATGGTAGAAGGTGGTGAAGACCCTGCTTTCATCGCGCGGAGACTCGTTATCTCTGCTGCCGAAGATATAGGTCTGGCCAATCCGAACGCATTGCTGCTAGCGAATGCCTGCTTTGAAACTCTGATGAAAATCGGTTGGCCCGAAGGGCGTATCCCTTTGGCGGAAACAACGATCTATCTGGCAACGAGTCCTAAAAGCAATTCGGCATACAGTGCCATTAACGATGCATTAGAACTGGTACGTTCCACTGGAAACTTGCCTGTGCCTCTGCACTTGCGCAATGCTCCCACCAAGCTGATGAAACAACTGGGATATGGACAGGAATACAAGTACGCCCACAGCTACGAAGGCAACTTCGTGAAGCAACAATTCTTGCCGGACGAGCTGAAAGAAAAACGAATATGGCAACCTCAGAACAATGCCGCCGAACAGAAGCATGCAGAACGGATGCAGCAGTTATGGGGAGAAAGGTTTAAATAAGTATTAGGTATTAAGTATTAGGTATTAGCCGTAGCCGTGAAAGAAAATTTATTAAAAGAGAAGTCTACCAAATTTGCAATTCGAATAATTAATCTATATAAGTATTTAAGAGATTGCAAGAAAGAAACAATTCTATCAAAACAGATATTACGTAGTGGAACTTCTATCGGTGCTAATATTAGAGAAGCTATTTATGCAGAATCACATCTTGACTTTATACACAAATACTCTATTTCTCAAAAGGAATGTTCTGAAACAGAATATTGGCTATATTTACTTCAGCAAACAGAATATATAAGCGATGAACAATATGAATCTATTAATACTGACTGTCTGGAAATTCTTAAATTACTGACAGCCACAATTGTAAAACTAAAAAATAATGGGAATGCCCCATAATATTTATTACTTATTACTTATTACTTATTACTTATTATGAAAATAGTAGTTTTAGACGGCTTTGCCGCCAATCCCGGTGATTTATCATGGGAAGGTTTGAAAGCTCTCGGAGAATGTACCATTTATGACCGTACTGTCCCCGAAGAAGTATTGGAACGCGCAGCCGGAGCTGAAGTGATTCTGACGAATAAAGTAATCATCAACGCCGATCACATGGCTGCCTTGCCCGAACTGAAGTATATCGGTGTGCTTGCTACGGGATACAACGTAGTGGATACGGCAGCAGCCAAAGAACGTGGTATTATTGTAACTAATATCCCTGCATATAGCACAGCTTCCGTTGCACAAATGGTATTTGCGCACATTCTTAATATCTGCCAGCAGGTACAGCATCATTCGGAAGAAGTCCACAAAGGCCGTTGGACCAATAACAAGGATTTCTGTTTTTGGGATACTCCGTTGATAGAATTGCGGGATAAGAAAATCGGTCTTGTCGGATTGGGAAATACAGGATATACTACTGCTCGCGTTGCCATCGGTTTCGGTATGCAGGTATATGCTTTAACTTCAAAGTCTCACTTCCAGTTGCCACCGGAAATCAAGAAGATGGATTTGGATCAGTTGTTCA
>OGJD01001823.1_pt1 | contig 10658 bp, 8 predicted proteins | sample 1571971 | NCBI WGS metagenome assembly OGJD01 (sample SAMEA2582117, study PRJEB24529) | metagenome | biome: Human gut stool | place: China | collected 2011
GGTGTGGCGCTTTGGCTGGCGCTGGCCCTGCGCCGGCGTCTGCTATGGGGCATCTGTCTTTTCTCGCTCAATTATCCGCTGGTGGCCGCTCTGCACGGCTTCCCGGAGTGGTTCTTCGGCCACGCCGCGCTGCCCTTCCAGGATTTTATGATCAGTAGCCTCTCGCTGTTCAGCTATGCCACCGCCCTCTGGCTGCACAGCGAGATTTTTGATCTGAAGAAGAATATGCCGCGACTTCATCAGCTGCTGATCGCCGCCGTGATACTCAACCTGGTGCTGCAGGTCAGTATTCCGCTCGGGTTTTACGGCTTCGCGATGCAGATTGAAGGGGTAGTATTCATCATTATCACCCCGGTGCTGCTGTTCACCTCCTGGTGGCTGTGGCGCAAAAAAGCTATCGACCGTACCACCCTGCTGCTGGGTCTGCTGCCGCCGTTCTATGTCGTCGCCGCGGTGCTGGTGCAGTTGTCGATCCATGGGATTATCCCGTTCCATATGGCGATCTATTCCCTCTGGCAGTACGCGCTGATCGTCCACATCATTACGGTGCTGATCATTGCCATCCTGCGGGTGCGTGCTGAAAACCGCCAGCTGGAGCAGAAGCAGCGCCTGGCGCGCGAACTGCAGATTGAGCGTGAAGCCAGCTTCCACCAGCGGCAGTTTATGGGCATGGTGGCGCACGAATTCCGCACCCCGCTGGCGGTGATCCAGGCGGCGCTGGAGAATCTTCGCCTCTCGGCGGCCTCGACCAGCCAGGAGGCGCGCTTCGATCGCATCGGCCGCGCCGCCACCCGCCTGGTGCAGCTCACCGATAACTGCCTTGCCGACGCCCGGCTCGCCTCCCACGATCTGCACGTCGAGCGCCAGCAGACCGCCCTGCTGACGGTGATCAACATGGCCGCCTCGGTGGTGGCCATCTCCCATGATCACTACCTGAACATCCGCCAGCACGGCGCGGTGGAAAGCCCGCAGCTGCAGGCCGATGCCGGCCTGCTGTGCATCGCCATCGCTAATCTGCTGGATAACGCCGTCAAGTATTCGCCCCCCGGTGAAATCGCCATCGATATTCATTCCGATGCCGGGCAAACGGAGCTACGCATTCGCGACCACGGCCCGGGACTCCCCGCCGGACAGGCGGAACTGATCTTTGAGCGCTACCGCCGCGGCGAGCACACATCGCCGGTGCCAGGCGGCACCGGTCTCGGACTGTATGTTGCGCGTCAGATAGTGCAGGCTCATGATGGCAAACTGTGGCTGGCCGAGCATGGCCCGGACGGCTGCACCTTTATTCTCACCCTCCCCACGGTTGCTTAAGAGGAGAACGACGTATGGCTTTACGGCTGGCGATAATTGAAGATAACGCCGATCTGCTGGATGAACTGCTGGCCTGGCTGGGCTATCGCGGCTTCGAGGTGTGGGGGACGCGTAGCGCCGAAGCCTTCTGGCGGCAACTGCACAGCCATCCGGTGGATATCGTGCTGGTTGATATCGGCCTGCCCGGCGAGGATGGCTTCAGCGTACTGAACTATCTGCATGAGCTGGGGCACTACGGTCTGGTGGTGGTCAGCGCCCGCGGCCAGCAGCAGGATAAACTGCAGGCGCTGAGCCTTGGAGCCGATGCCTATCTGATCAAACCGGTAAACTTCGCCCATCTTGCCGAGACCCTCACCGCCCTCGGCGCGCGCCTGCGCCAGGACCGTCCGGCGGCTCCGCCTGCGGAGGCGATCGGCACGCCGCCGGCCGTCTCCCCCGGCAGCTGGCGTCTGCAAGAGGATAAACTGATTTCACCCGACGCCCGGACGCTGGAGTTAACCCAGCAGGAATATCGCCTGGTGGAGCTCCTGATGCGCAATCGCAACGAAGTGTGCAGCAAACTGGATCTCCATGCCTGCCTGTTTTCCCATGAAAGCGAGCCTGACCTGCACCGGATCGACGTGGTGGTTAGCCGCCTGCGTCACAAGGCACGCCAGCAGGGGATCCACCTGCCCGTTCGCGCAATCTTTGGTAAGGGACTGGCCTTTATTTCCTGAACGACGGGGCGCGTCGGCGGCCGCGCGGGATATAAAAAACTCGTAAGTGTTAATTTTTCTCATTTTCTGAGAGAAATGAGAGGAATGAGACTGACGATGACCTTAAGAACTTTCTTATAGTGCTAGCACATCAGGATGATGGCGTAAGATTTTCACGGGACAGAAAAGCATATAACAAAACGTATTAGCCGTTCGCGGCAAATTCTGACACCATGCAACACAATCAGGGTAAAAACGATGGCCATGCAAACGTGGTTAGTTTTATTGCTATGCATTTTTTTCTTCAGCATCTCTGTATACAGTTTTATTTCCTATCTGAAAGACAGGAGGCGGCAGAAATTGACTTTTAACGATAAGCGTTCGATGCGTCGTAAATAATTCACTTTAAAATAATAAAAAATTAATTTATTCAATAAGTGTAATAAGCAATTTAGTTATTATTATCTATTCTTTCAACCCTGTGAAATAATTTTTATAGAGTTAAAAATAATTATAGGAATTATTTCACAGGGTCATTTTCTGATATCTCTTTGTCTAGCTAAAACTAAACACTCTCAAATAGAGAGTGTCATTTGACTTATTTATTTCCTTCTTTTTCCAGTTGAATTTGTTTAAAATTATCAATTATCATTTGCTGATCATTCATAGATTTTTGTATATCTGATAATATAGTCTGGTATTTTGCTACAAGCTGATTGTATTCATCTTTATAAAAAACATATTTTCCCATTTGCTGTAATTCATTAAGACTGGCATTTACACTTTGATAAAGATCTTTTTGCCCTGTAAGGACACTAGATGCTGTTTCTGCTATTTGCCTTTCTTGAGCATATCTTTGGTCTTCTTTCTTTAAAAGAAGCTGATATTCTTTTTCCAGAGACTTCATTTGAGCTTCAAAATCAACTGTAGAAGCAGAGAAAGCTGAAATAGTTATAAGCAGAGTACCTATTAATGTTATTATTTTTTTCATTTTTACCTCCAAAATTATTTTAAATGATGAATTTAAAGAAAATATATAAACTGTTACTATATAATATATTATCTATTAAAAGTTATTTCCTTTTATTAACTTTGAAAAAATAATTCACAATTTTTTAAAGGAATCAAGAAAAAATTACAGAACAATATATTAACTCAACATGTTGCAAAGGTAGAATATTCAGCATAGGAGACTAAGTGTATTTTATTCAATGTATTTAACACTAAAAAAGAACACCGTTTTGAAAAAAATATAGTAGAAATAATTTTTTTATTATGCTATAATGAGGTCAAATGAATTATAAATTCTCAACGAAGCAAAAAATGCTAAAAAATAATTTAAAAAAATTTTTATAAGGAGGGAAAGTTATGTTTAGTTATCTTCAAAAAATAGGTAAAGCACTTATGGTGCCAGTTGCTGTTCTACCTGCGGCTGCAATATTGTTAGGTTTAGGATATTGGATCGACCCTGTAGGATGGGGTGGAGAAAGTGTACTAGCAGCTTTCTTTATTAAATCAGGAGGGGCAATAATTGATAATATGCCTATTCTGTTTGCTATTGGTGTAGCTTTTGGTATGTCTAAGGACAAAAACGGATCAGCAGCTCTTGCTGGATTAGTTTCTTTCTTAGTTGTAACTACTTTATTATCTCCAGGTGCAGTAGGAATGATTAAAGGAATTCCTGCAAATGAAGTACCTGCTGGATTCTCTAAGATAAACAACCAATTTACTGGTATTCTTTGTGGGGTTATATCTTCAGCACTTTATAATAGATTCAGTGAAGTAGAATTGCCTAAGTTCTTATCTTTCTTTAGTGGAAAAAGACTTGTTCCAATTATTTCATCATTTGTTATGATGTTGGTTTCTTTCATACTTATGTACATCTGGCCGGCAGTTTACTCTGGACTGGTATCATTTGGAGAAGGAATCAGTAAATTAGGACCACTTGGAGCAGGAATATATGGATTCTTTAACAGATTATTAATACCTGTTGGATTACACCATGCATTAAACTCAGTATTCTGGTTTGACGTTGCTGGTATCAATGATATCCCTAACTTCCTAGGTGGAGCAAAATCTATCGCTGAAGGAACTGCTGTAATAGGAAAAACTGGAATGTATCAAGCTGGATTCTTCCCTATTATGATGTTTGGATTATTAGGAGCTTGTCTTGCATTCGTAAAAACTGCTAAACCTGAAAACAGAGCAAAAATCTCTTCTATCATGTTAGCAGCTGGATTTGCAAGTTTCTTTACTGGAGTTACAGAACCTATCGAATTTGCATTCATGTTCGTTGCTCCTGGATTATATTTATTACATGCTGTATTAACTGGTATATCTGTATTCATTGCAGCTTCTATGCACTGGATGGCAGGATTTGGATTCTCAGCTGGATTTATAGATTTAGTTCTTTCAACAAGAAATCCACTGGCTCAAGGTTGGTATATGCTTATAATACAAGGACTTGTATTCTTCGTAATCTACTATGTAGTATTTAAGTTTGCTATTGAGAAATTCAATCTTAAAACTCCTGGTAGAGAAGATGATGATGTATCTGAAACTAAAGAGACAGTTAAAGTTACTTCTAATACTGAATTAGCTACTGCTTTACTACCTCTTTTAGGTGGAAAAGAAAACATAATCAACATTGATAACTGTACTACTAGATTAAGACTTGAAGTAATCGACAGTGCTGTAATAAAAGATAAAGAAATTAAAAAATTAGTTCCTGGTGTATTAAAACCAAGTAAGTCAGCTGTTCAAGTAATAGTTGGTCCTGAAGTTGAGTTTGTTGCAACAGAATTAAAAAAATTAGTATAATAATTTAAAAGATAAATGAAAAAATGGTGTAGTCTTCTACACCATTTTTTATATTTTTCCCCATATAGTTTTATAATTTTGGTTCAAAAACAAACTCTTTCTGAAAATACACACTGATAACTTTCCCATTAAATACAATAGGTGAAAACTTCCATTTTCCTAGAGCATCTATTACAGCCTGATCGAATCCTAATTTACTGTGAGAATCAATAATAGATATATTTTTCACATTACCAGACTGATCTACAAGGAATTTAGCTTTTACTATTACTTTTTTCCTGTATCTGATATTTTCAGCCTGTTTAGGATATGTAGGAGTAATTTCTCTAGTTATCTTGTATTTTATTCCATGATTGGAAACAGCATTGTAAGTACCATCAGCATTAGCTGTAAGTAAGCTGTTCATACTAGGAATAGAAGAATTGTGATCACCAGTACTTGTATTAGAAGCAGAACTTTCTGAGGTTTCAGAAGCTTTTTTTACTTCTTTTACTTCTTTTGCTTCTGGTTCTTTTACTGTTTCTTTTTTAGGTATATCCTTTTTAGGAATTGTTTTCTTTGGAACAGGTTTAGGCGTCTCAGGTTTTACCTCTTTCTTAGGAATCTCCTTTGGTTTTTGAGGTTCTGCAAAAGGTTGAGGTGGAGCTGCTGCTACAGGAGCCGCCTTGCTCACTTGTGTAAAAGTAACTGGTACACTTTGTTTCAAAGAATTTTCTTTGGTATCTAAATCTTTTGTAACAGTGGGAAGACTCAATTTAAAAAAGAGCATTCCATGCAGCAGAAGTGCTATAATAAAGTATCTCTTCATATTAAACCTCTTATTCTTTACTCATAAAAATTTATTCCTAAATTTTCTATGCCATGTTGTTTTACTTTAGTTATGATATCTATAATATATTGATATTTTAATTCTTTATCTCCAGTTACAGAGACACTTTCTACTCCGTTCAAATAACTGTCGAGTTCCTCAAAAGTTATTTCTACATTTTTCTTATCCCCAAGAGTAATGAAATATCTGTTGTCTTTATCAATAATAATTTCCAGATTCTTGTCTTTAGTTTCTTCACTGGCTAAAGTAGAAGTTGGAAGATCGATATCAATATTACCATATTTGTTAAAAGTTGTAGAAACTATGAAAAATATTAAAAGCAGAAATACCACATCTATAAGGAGTGAGAAGCGCTCTCTTTTTTTTGTATCTAGCCATTCTTATCCCCTCACAATATTAATAACATTAGTTGTTATTTTATCTATTTCCTCTTCAATTTCTTCGATTCTCTTATTTAACAAATTGTACACCACTAATGCTGGAATAGCGATAGAAAGCCCTGCTGCTGTAGTTATTAATGCTTTTGATATACTGTCAGCTACAATAGTAGGATCTCCTGCCCCAAATTTAGAAAGATCTTTAAAAGCATCAATCATTCCAGTAACAGTTCCTAAAAGTCCAAGCATAGGAGCCACATGAGCTATTATTCCTAAGATATGAAGTCTTTTTTCCAGAGGACTTATTTCATCCATCTCAATTTCTTTTATTATCTGGTCGAACTGGTGAAAATCTTTTAGATTAGTATCACATATATTGCATCTGCAAAGGAATTTTTTCACTGTACATCCAACAGAATTTCTCTCTTTGTCACAAATTTCAATTATTCTACACATATCTCTGTTAGAAACAGCTAGTATTACTTCTTTTCTAAAATTTCTGTTCATAGTTTTTTCTTTTTTAAAGAAAAAGAATAATCTTTCAATTATAACAGTGGTAGAGATAAGAGATAGTATGAAAAGTATCCACATCAGTGGACCTCCCACTTTAAAATAGTACATCATTTCAGTATGTTCCTCCTAAAAATTTAATTAAAGTTTTGCTATAAGGTCTTTAAAATATGTATATGCATTGTTCAAATCAGTTTCATCTGGATGAAGACTTGCATCAGCCCATCTTTTTATTCTTTCAGGATTTGGTCCATGAGGATGCTCAGGTCCAAATTTAGTCTGCATCATTTCTATAAGTTTAGGATCAATAGCCCCTTGGCATAGGAAATGTCCTAATACTTTATTGTCATTTTCAGTGAAAAGTTTTGTTATGTTTTCAACACAGTCCAAAGCATGCTGAGAATCAGGATAAGCTCCCAATGTGAAGAAAAAGGCTGTATTTTTGTTTTTGATAGTCTTTATAAAGTTAAGAGCCTTTGCATCTGCTGTTCCTTTATCTATCCAAGTTCCTACAATAATCAAGTCGTAATCCAGATTGCTTACTTCTGCAATATCTTTTATTTCAGCATTCTCTATAGCTTTAGCAATAGATTCAGCAACCTTTTTTGTATTACCAGTTTTTGTAGAATAAGTAACAAGTGTTTTCATTAAAAAAACCTCCTAAAAATTTTATCATCACATAAGTTATACCAAAAAATACTTTTAAAGTCAAATAATTTCAAAAACTATATTTTTGTATTGAATAATTTTTTACTTGACAAGAAAACAAATTAATATTAATATAAAAACGTTGAAAGAAAAACAGGATTGAAGAAAACAAATGCCCGTACTACTTAAAGTACAGAAAAAAATATCAGGGAGGAATACATGAAAAAAAATTTACTGCTGTTTGATAAAAGATTAAAATCTCATCACGACAGTAATAGTTTGATTAACAAATATATCAAAAGTGAAAGAGCTGATAAAGAAAGCTTTGAACTGATGTTACAGGAGGAACCTGACAGCAGAAAAAAGGCTATTTATGTACATACACCATATTGCGATAAGATATGTTCTTTCTGTAATCTTAACAGAAAGCAAATAGATGGGAGTCTGGATTCATACGCTCAATACATAGCTGATGAATTTGATAAATATGGACAGACTAACTATTTTAAAAAGAGTGAATTTGAAGTAATATTTTTTGGTGGGGGAACACCTACTGTGTATAAACCACATCAACTTGAAATAATACTTGAAAGTATAAAGAAAAATGTTACTTTAGCTGAAGACTATGAGTTTACATTTGAAACTACACTGCATAATCTTACTGAAGAAAAGCTGGAAGTTATGATGAAATATGGAGTAAATAGATTAAGTGTAGGAATTCAGACTTTTTCTGACAGAGGAAGAGTATTCTATAACAGAACTTATGGAAAAGAAGAAGTTGTAGAAAGGCTTAAAAAGTTAAAAGCATTTTTCAAGGGAGATGTATGTGTGGATATTATATATAATTTCCCTGATGAAACTTTGGAAGAAGTGATAGAAGATGCAAGACTTGTAAAAGAATTGGAACTGAGCAGTGCAAGTTTCTATTCTTTGATGGTACATGATGGTTCAAAACTATCTAAAGATATTGAGGCAGAAAAAGTAAAATTAGAAGAAGATATGAAAAAAGATTATCTTCTATATCAGCACTTTGTAGATGAGATGTTGAGAGAAGATAAATATCATGTTTTAGAATTGACTAAAATAGCTAAAAATGATGGAGATAACTATAAATACATCAAAGTTAGAAATACAGGGGGAGATACATTCCCAATAGGTGTTGGAGCAGGGGGATCAGTAAATGGTGTTGGAGTTTATAGAATGAATAAAGAGATGTCGTTCTACTCAAAACAAACTGATTATCATGAGAGATTCTCAAGACTTTCTGGATTTATGCAGTTTCCAGTAATAAATAAGGCAGATGTAAAAGATATTTTATCAGAGGAAGAGTATAAACATTTTGCTGAAAAAATGAAAGATTACCAAAGCAAAGGACTGCTTAATGAAAAAGAAGATTCATTTGTACTTACACAAGATGGGATATTCTGGGGAAATAATATTTCAAGTGATATCATAATCTATGTAATGGAACAGCTTTTCAATAAATAAGTTTTTAATAAAAATCTATATAAAACAGACTTGAAAGGAGAACAAAATGAGCAAGAAATCAATAGGTTTAATCTGGGCGGCTCTAGCAGTTGCAGCATATGGACAACAGGAGGTAGACTTAGGGAAAAGTGTTGTTTATTCAACAACTGGATTTGAAACAGAAATGAGAAAAACAGCAAGCAACCCAAGTATAGTTACAGCTAAAGAAATTGAAGAGAAAAATTACAAGACAGTAGATGAAATATTAGCTGATATTCCTAGTGTTAACATTGTAAAACAAGGGAAAGATTCAATAATTGATTTGAGAGGACAAGGGGATAAAGCAAAGCAGAATGTACAGATACTTGTAGATGGAGTACAAATGAACTCTCTGGATACATCAATGACAGCTACTCCTATCAATACAATATCACCTGATAGCATTGAAAGAATAGAAGTACTTCCGGGAGGAGGTTCAGTTCTTTATGGAAGCGGAACTTCTGGGGGAATAGTAAACATCATTACTAAAAAAGGAACTGGAAGAAAAGCAACAGTAGGATTTGACCATGGACAATATGGAAGTAATAAAACTAATGTAGCTGTAGGAGAAAGCTTTGGAAACTTTGATGTAAATCTTGCATATACTAAAAATAATGCAAAAGGATATAGAGATTATGATAAATCTGATTCTGATTATTTCCAAGGAGATATCAGATACAGAATATCTGATACACAAGATATTGGATTTAAATATTCAAGATATGAAGCAGATGAAACTTATCCATCTATGCTGACTAAGGAACAAGTAAATGAAGATAGAAAACAAACTGGAATGAATTCAGGAGAATATAGTAAAACAAAAACAGATAAAGATGAATATGTACTAACTTATAATAATAAATTAGCAGCGAATCTTGACTTTAATATGACAGCTTTTTATCAGAAAACAGAAATGGATATAACAAGTAAAACTTTTATGATTCCAGCACTTAATGCTAGAATGGAGCAAGATTCTACTTTTGAAGATAAAAAATGGGGAGTTAAGCCTAAATTAAGATATTCATATGGAGAGGGAAGCAGTTTAATAGTTGGAGCTGATTACATAAATAATAAAGCATATAGATATGCAAAAACATTCACATATATGGGAAGAGAAAGCACTTCTGTAACAACTAATGATTTAGAAAAAGAAACTATTAGTGGATATGTAATGAATAATTATGTATGGGGGAATTTTGAATTTGCTCAAGGTATTAGATATGAAAGAGCAAATTATGATATTGCCAGAGGAACAACAAGAACATCTGGAAATAATGATAAACCAATTTCCACTTCAAGTGATGAAGATAATTTTGCTTATGAACTATCTGCCAACTATCTTTATTCAGATACAGGAAAAACATATATCAGATATGAAAGAGGATTTACTTCTCCACCACCAGCTTTATTAACAAATAAAGACAAGGCTACAGGAGAATATTATTTAAATGATCTTAAATCTGAAAAATATGATAACTTTGAGATTGGAGTGTCAGACTATATAGGATTTACAAGCTTTAATGCTTCTGTATTCTATACAGTTACTAAAGATGAAATTACACAAGATATGGCTTCTGGAATGCCTCCAGCTTGGATAAACAACTATAACTTAGGAAAAACAGAAAGAATTGGATTTGAATTAAAAGCTGAACAATACCTTGGAAAATTAACTCTATCTCAATCATATGCATATATTAATGCAAAAATTAAAGATGGAGAAGTAAAAGATGTAGATGTATCTGGAAACAGAGTAGCTAATGTACCAAGAAATAAATTCAATATTGGAGCTAACTACAGATTTACTGATAATTTCAATTTAGGTGCAGAAGTAGTGTATGTAGATGATGTATACTTAAATAACCAAAACTTGGGAGGAAAAACTAACTCTCATACTGTAGCTAATGTCAGAGCAAACTACAACTTTAACTTTGGTTTGAGTTTATATGCTGGAATCAACAA
>OGJD01001879.1_pt1 | contig 10324 bp, 7 predicted proteins | sample 1571971 | NCBI WGS metagenome assembly OGJD01 (sample SAMEA2582117, study PRJEB24529) | metagenome | biome: Human gut stool | place: China | collected 2011
TAGTACAGATCCAAAACGTCTGTTCATTTGAGTATAAAAGCCATCGTATATACGATCGATCACGGGATACAAATCCTCCCATACCAAAAGACTTTCTACGGGCAACTCCCGGTTCGTAATGCCGGATATGCGGCGAAGTAAATCTTGATTTTGTGATGTAGGCTGCGTAGCGACCAAACGAATAATACCCAACTGTTGCAAAAGTATTTTTCGGAAAAACTGTCCGTCTTCCACTTCCTGATTAACATTTCCGGTAGTCCCTGGTTCACTATCTCCCTTCGTAGCATCTGCCAGCAAACGGTTCAGTGTTTCGATTCGCTCTTCCGCTTCAATCAGACGATGACGACGAGCCCGGATATAGAAAAAGGCGCCACCACCCGTAACAACCAGTAACAGCAGACAAGCTAACAGCGTCAGTTGCGCTTCCTGTCGCTCTACCGTCAGCTGCAAATTAGCATTCGAAAGTGATTCCTTACTTTCATCCTTCCGCTGAATGGTACTTTGTAAGGCATAAAGGGCATTGTGAACAGAATCATTATAACGCATCACCTTCAAGAAATCAAATGTACGATGACGTGTATAATCTATCAATCCCTGATAATAAGTCATCATATTTTCTGTACTCAGAAGCTTCTCCCGGCGGGCAAGTAATGCTCTGCCCTGATCAAGATAGTATTGGGCGGAATCCAACTCTCCCATTTTCAGAAAACATTCTGTCAGCACCAAGTCGGTCATGGCAACCTGCCCCCCATCGGGTGCTAAACTCCGCAGACGTTTCGACACTTCCGCCGCCTTTTTATAATCACTGCTTATATAAGACAATAGCTGCGCGTAGTTTCGCAGATAATGCACCAAGCGCGTCGTATCTTTCTTTTTCTCCACCAGTTCAATGCTTCGGTCCATATAGTAAGAAGCCGAATCATTTCCCTGTAATCCCATGGCAATACCCAAAGAATAGCACAAGCCTTCATCTTCACGAATGGCAATCGCTCTGAGATGTGCTTCTATAGCCTTTTTATAATCCTTCTCAACGTACACATACCTGTTTGCTTTCTCAGAAAGCATATTGACCATCAGATAAGTATCTCTACATGCCGTAGCCGCCGCAATACCGCTATCCAGTACAGCCATAGCCTCTTTATGCTTTTTCTGCCAATATAAATATTTGGATTTCAGCACGAATGAATTCAGCATCTTTACCGTGTCCGGACCGGCGACAAAATAATGAAATGCCGGTAAAATCAAAGAATCTTCCGCCATGGAGGCTCCCCGTACATTATGCGCAAATGTACGCAGCCAGCCATACAACATTTTTTCCTCGAACGGCAACCGCTCCGGATTCTTGATTAACGACAGGAGCTTCATTGCACTATCCGCATTGCCATAAACCACCGCATCCGCCTGGCGGAGCAAAGCAGTACTATCGGTATGCCTGCAAGCACACAGCAGAATACCACTTACAATAAAAAGATATAAGAGTTTCTTCATATAGTATAGACCTGTACGGCCAACAAAAATAGATTCTTCTTTTTGATATTACTGCACAACAGCCTCACGTAATTGCTGCAAAGCCTGCTTCAGCACTGAACGGGGACAACCGATATTCAACCGCATAAAGCCCTCTCCCGGTTGACCAAACATAGTTCCGTCATTCAGAGCCAGATGTGCTTTCTCTGCAAAAAGTCGGGTTAATTCTTTCTGTGTCAGCCCCAAAGCTCGACAATCCAGAAAAACGAGATAAGAAGCTTGCGGACGTATCATACCAATGCCCGGAATATGTTCTTTCAGATATTCTTCTGTAAAATCTATATTCTCTTTTATATAATCAAGCATTTGCTCCAACCATTCTGCACCATGCATGTAAGCAGCTGCCGCACCGATATAGGCAAGCAAATGTCCTTCAGAAAACTCACCCGCCTCCATAAAGGTCTGAAAACGTTCACGAATATCCTTATCAACAGTAATCGCATACGAACTTCCCAATCCGGGCATATTGAATGCTTTACTGGGAGCCATGAAGACAAGTGAGTTCGATGCTGCTGCTTCGGAAACCGTGGCAAACGGATAGTGCTTATAAGGAGGCAAAGTCAGATCGGCATGAATCTCATCAGAAATCACAAATGTGCCATTATTGTAACAGATAGCCGCTATTTCTTTCAACTCTTCTGCTGTCCATACACGTCCGCCCGGATTATGAGGATTACAGAGAATCAGAACTTTACAACCTTGCAAATCTTTACGGAAACGCTCAAAATTGATATGATATTGTCCATCCTGTAATTCCAAGGGTGAATATACCACTTCACGCCCCATACGTTCAGTCACCAAGAAGAAAGGATGGTAAACAGGAGTCATCACCATTACCTTATCCCTCGGATTAGTGAAACATTGCAGGGCAAAAGCCTGCCCGCGAACGATTCCCGGAACGAATGTCAGCATCTCTCGGGATATATCCCACTGATGACGGTCGTGCAGCCATGTACAAATAGAATTATACCACTCTTCACAAGCAAAAGTATATCCCAACACCTCATGCTCCAAGCGTTTTCTTAAAGCATCCATCACGAAAGGCGGAGTACGGAAGTCCATATCGGCCACCCACATAGGAAGCAAATCATCACGCCCCCAGATATTCTTTACGCCGTCCCACTTCACAGAGTTAGTGCCACGACGTTCAATGATTTCATCAAAATTGTATTTCATAATAGCTTTATTTTGTTTTACCACAGATTACACGGATTTACACAGATATAAAGCAGGAAAATCAAAAATATATTTTTTCATCTGTGTAAATCCATGTAATCTGTGGTGAGTCATTAAATCGGAAACACAACAAATACCGCCACATCCCACACTGCATGCGACACAATCAATGCTCCCAATTTCTGAGGATACAATCTGTAAGCCAATCCCCAGATAGCACCAACCACCAACGCCGCCATCACCAGCATAAAGTTGAACGACCAGATATGTACCAATGCATAAACTAATGTTGTCACAATAAAACCGACATTCGGGCTCCAGCGCTTCGAAAGAGCATTCTGCACATATCCCCGCCAGAAGATTTCTTCGGCAGGACCTATCAATATGAATAGTAATATGGAGAGTAACCAAGGATTTTCACCGGTTTTCATTCCGTAAATCAGTTCCACCTGCGGACGGGCAAAGTCGAAAAGCCAGGCAGAAGCCTTATCTCCCAGCCAGAATACTCCCCACAAAACAACAGCCAATCCCACCCCTCCGGCAATATTCTTCCAATCGAACTTCACATCTTCTATCCACCACTGTGGACGAAGCGCAAAAGCCATATTCATCAACACAATAGCCGAAAAACTCATGGCCGTCCAGAAGTTGAATATTCCGCTTGTCCAGGGAGAAAACATAAAGAACCACAAGAAAGCAGCTATCAATAAAGGAATAATAATTCGTTTCATACTATATCAGGAATGTAACAGTAAACAATAAACTGAACAAGAGTTGCAGTTTCGCTGTCTTTTCATCCAGATTGGATATAACACCAATTCCTTCTTTCGGCAACCGCAACATAGTCCGTGCATTGGCTATTGCAGGCAGAATTCCTACTATCGTCAGTAAAGACCACCACGGAAAATACCCCAACGCTACACAAGCCGCGATCCACAGAAACGGGAAAAGCACCTCGAACATATATAGGAAAATATCCGTCTTCACCCCAAGCCTCATGGCAAGAGTACTAATCCGGGCTCTTACATCCGTACCTATATCACGCGTATTATTAGCGTGCAGGATGGCTACTGTAATCAATCCCACCGGAACGATTATCAACCATACATCAGGCAGGAATTTCCCCATAGTAATATAGGATATACCCAAAGTAGGAAGTATGGCATAAGCTACAAAAATAACGAAATCTCCGAAAGCCCGATATTTCAGCCACGGATAGAGCAACGAACACAAAGCTCCACAAACACCTATCCACAACAAAGGAAGCCCCGTACGGACTACCAGCCAAAGACCGACCATCACCGCCGGCACCATCAGGCCTATGGCCAGGTTGCGTATCTCCAATGGCATGAATTGTCCGCTTGTCAGGGTCTTCACACCAAATGTATCCACCCTGTCCACTCCTCGTTCAAAGTCAAAATAATCACTCCACGCATTTCCCGAAGCGTGGAAAATAACAATACCGGCCAACGCTAACAGTCCGTTCGCCCATTCTATTACCCCGTATGCCCAATACAAATATGCCAGCGTGACAATCACCGGCATTGCTGATGCCGGAAACGACCAAGGGCGTACAGCTATCAGCCAATCTTTTAAGGAATGCTTCTTCATTTGCGATTTAACTGCGTTCTAAAACAGCTTTTATTATTTTATTAATGTATAATGACTATTTACGATTTCTTTAGGAGACAAAAGTACAAAATATCCTCACTTTTGAGTACTTTTGCAACCAAGTAAAATAGAAATTATATGATTAAAGCCCTGTTTTTTGACATCGACGGCACTTTAGTGAGTTTTAATACCCATGCTATTCCCCCAACCACCATCGAAGCCATCGCCGCTGCCAAAGCCAAAGGCATTCGGATTTTTATCGCTACGGGACGCCCCGCAGTTATCATCAACAACCTTTCTGCCTTGCAGGACCGTGGATTAATAGACGGTTATATAACCATGAACGGCGGATATTGTTTCGTAGGTGAAGAAGTGATTTACAAGAGCGCGATTCCTGCTGCTGACGTACAGACATTGGCACGCATCTCCTCCGAACAGAATTTCCCCTGTATCTTTGTAGGCGAACATGATATCTGCGTCTGCCAGCCGGACGATATGGTGAAAAAGATATTCTACGATTTTCTGCATGTGAATGTAATTCCTACTGTATCTTTTGAAGAAGCAACAAGCAAGGAAATTATACAGATGACTCCTTTTATCACAGAGGAAGAAGAAAAAGAAATCCGTCCGTCTATCCCCACCTGCGAAATCGGACGCTGGTATCCCTCATTCGCAGACATAACAGCCAAAGGAGACACCAAGCAGAAAGGTATTGATGAAATCATCCGTTACTTCGGCATAAAGCTGGAAGAAACAATGGCATTCGGAGATGGAGGAAATGATATCACTATGCTTCGCCACGCAGCTATCGGAGTTGCTATGGGACAGGCTAAGGAAGACGTGAAAGCCGCTGCCGATTACGTTACGGCTCCCATTGACGAGGACGGAATAAGTAAGGCAATGAAACATTTTGGAATTATTTAATAATGTGCCGATTTACCAATACGCCAAAAAACTATTATCCTGCGATTTCATGACACAACGTATTGGCAAATTAGCACATCAACAAATTTGCATATTATTATATTATGAGCGTAGACACTAACAACGCCGAGTTTCAGGATGCACTGAATCTGATTCAATATACCCGTCAATCGGTTTTTCTGACAGGAAAAGCCGGTACGGGAAAATCTACATTCCTGCGTTATGTCTGCGAGCATACCAAGAAGAAGCATGTTGTACTTGCACCGACCGGAATTGCCGCAATCAATGCCGGTGGAAGTACCATGCACAGTTTCTTCAAGCTTCCTTTCTATCCGCTATTGCCGGATGATCCTAATTTAAGTCTCCAACGTGGCCGTATTCATGAGTTCTTCAAATACACCAAGCCACATCGTAAGTTGCTGGAACAAATAGAACTGGTCATTATCGATGAAATCTCTATGGTACGGGCAGACATCATCGATGCCATCGACCGTATCTTACGAGTTTATTCACATAATCTTCGCGAACCTTTCGGTGGAAAACAACTCTTATTGGTAGGAGACGTCTTCCAACTGGAACCCGTTGTAAAGAACGATGAGCGGGAAATATTGAACCGCTTCTATCCCACTCCTTACTTTTTCTCTGCCAGAGTGTTCGGACAAATAGACCTCGTCTCCATCGAACTTCAAAAAGTATATCGACAGACAGACCCTGTATTCGTCAGTGTCCTCGACCATATCCGCACCAATACAGCCGGAGCTGCAGACCTGCAACTACTTAACACCCGCTACGGAAGCCAGATTGAAGAATCTGAAGCAGATATGTACATCACACTCGCCACCCGAAGAGATACGGTCGACTCCATTAATGAGAAGAAATTAGCAGAACTCCCCGGAGAACCCATTACTTTTGAAGGGGTTATCGAAGGAGACTTTCCGGAAAGCAGTCTGCCTACTTCACAAGAGCTTGTACTCAAACCCGGTGCACAAATCATCTTTATCAAAAATGACTTCGATCGCAGGTGGGTAAACGGTACCATTGGTGTCATTGCCGGAATTGATGAGGAAGAAGAAACCATCTACGTTATCACCGACGATGGAAAAGAATGTGACGTAAAGCGTGAATCATGGCGCAATATCCGTTATCGCTACAACGAAAAGACAAAAGAAATAGAAGAAGAAGTATTAGGCAGCTTCACTCAATACCCTATCCGGTTAGCATGGGCCATCACTGTTCATAAAAGCCAGGGACTGACCTTCAGCCGTGTAGTCATCGACTTCACAGGTGGTGTATTTGCAGGTGGACAAGCATACGTGGCACTAAGCCGCTGTACCTCACTGGACGGTATTCAGCTCAAAAAGCCTATTAACCGTGCTGACGTCTTCGTCCGCCCCGAAATCGTAAACTTTGCCGGACGTTTCAACGACCGGCAGGCTATCGACAAAGCTCTGAAACAAGCGCAGGCCGACGTGCAATACGCTGCTGCTTCACGCGCTTTCGACAAAGGAGACATGGAGGAATGTCTGGAACAGTTTTTCCGCGCCATTCATTCCCGCTATGATATTGAGAAATCTGTTCCCCGCCGTTTTATCCGACGTAAACTTGGTGTCATAAACACCTTGAAAGAGCAGAATAAGAAACTCAAAGAGCAAATGCGCGAACAGCAGGAACGCCTCCGCCAATATGCTCACGAATATCTATTAATGGGTAACGAATGTATCACCCAGGCACACGACTCACGTGCCGCCCTCGCCAACTACGACAAGGCACTTAGTCTCGACCCTAATTATGTGGATGCCTGGATACGCAAAGGAATCACTCTCTTCAACAACAAAGAGTATTTCGATGCTGAAAACTGCTTCAACACTGCAGTCACCCTCTATCCGGCAAACTTTAAAGCTGTCTATAACCGTGGAAAGCTCCGGCTAAAAACAGAAAACACAGAAGGTGCCATTGCCGACCTGGACAAGGCCACTAGCCTGAAACCGGAACATGCCGGTGCACACGAACTCTTCGGAGACGCTCTGTTGAAAGTCGGGAAAGAAGGAGAAGCCGCCTTACAATGGAGAATTGCAGAAGAACTTAGAAAGAAAAAATAGCCTATTCTTCCCGACCTCCGCACCTATCCATCTTTGTCATCTACACACTTACATAAAAATCATCCTACACACAAAATCTCCATCAAACAGTGCCCCCGCATGGCCTCCCGGCCTCGTTTTTCCGACGTCAAGTGCAGGTGGTTTCTCCGGCGTTAAAAAGGGCAGACTGTTTGAGCGTAGCGAGTGTCTGCCCTTTAGCCGGAGGAAACACCGGAGTAGTCGGAAAAACGCAGCCTTGATTCTTTCTTTTTGGTTCCTTTTCTTTCGTATCAAGACGAAAGAAAAAGAACTATTCAGCAAACATAGGATCCCAAGCAGGAAGTCGGATAGGCTTCTGTTTCAACACCTCGAGAGCTTTTTTCGATGCATATTTCGTTTCTACTACTAGGCGGAACATATATTCGTTAAACCAATCATCTGTCATAATGAGATAACCCTGATAACCGGCGGCGGGTCCCCAACTATTTTCAACCATCCATTTCGTCGGTTTTCCATTTTTGTCAAGATCGACAGCCATAAGAGTCATGGCGTGACTGGAGCCACTGGCAAAACTTTGGATACGTTGCTTCTTGTTCATGCCAAAAGAAGTACCCATAAGAGATTCGTAGTCGTAGTTTTTGACATCCAGCAGACCACGGTCAGAGTTTAGAAACTTACCTACATCGCAAGAAAAATACATCATCGTGCTATCCTTGAGAGAAGAAATAGCCATTTCTTTGATATCCTCGATGGGAAGATTGACATAAGTCCAGTTTTTGCCGTCGTAACGGTGGCGGTCGTAATCTATCTCATAACACTTATAATATTCACGACTCGGATCGTTCATTAACATGACATAATTATCAATCAGTTTTTCGTCACCATACTTTTTCAGGAAAGAAAGCGGAGTGTAAGTTTCGGTAGACACAGGCTCACCCTTAGCGTTATATTCAGTCCAGGTAAATTCAGTAGGAGGAACACCGAGATTCAACACTAACATGCGGTAGATGGTGCTCAACATCTCTGTTTTTGTTTTCTCAAGGGCAGCAGGCTTGACACCTTGCGCGGCAAGATCACGGAGTTGAAGCCCCTGTTCACGAAGTTTCAGGGCGATCAGACCTGCCATACGGGAGGTATTTTCACTACTGTTGGTTTCCGGCATCACATCTTTGGGAACAAGCCCGTATTTACTGACAATATCGGCTACACCGGTGAATGTTCCACCGTCACTCAAAGGATTACGGAAGAGCCATTCCACCATTTTATCATCCATCGGCTTACTGCTGGTGTCGATAATACCTTGTAGAAAGAGGTTGGCTTTCTCCAGTTGGTCGAAGAAGAAAGGATAAGTTTGCGAGAATTCGAAGGAACCGAGGTTATGCTTGGCGATCGCTTTGGCACGCATCACATTCAAACCTGTAAAAAGCCAGCAACGACCAGAAGATTTTTGGTCGGTGATACCTTTAGAAGACACTTTGATAGAAAAATGCGTATCCATGCCTTTCAGATTATCCTGGTTGAGAGCCAGTTTACGGATGTCGTTGTTGCCGATGGCGTTGCGGATAGCCTTGTCGGTGGGAGTGTTTGCATAACTCTGCTTGATTTGTTGCATCATGGAGTCGCTGATGCCACCTTTCAGTTCTTGCGCTTGTGTAGAATAAGAAAAAGCACATAAAACAAAAATTGACAAAATCTGTTTATTCATTGATTTGATATTAAAATGTTGTCATATTTCACCTTCTTATAATAGATAAAACATATTACTCTTTTGCAAAGGTTGTTGAATTCTTAGATATATGCAAACAAACTCCTAAAAAACGAATAATGTTTTTTAGCAAACAATAATAACTTATTGTAGAAAAACCTGCAGATAGAATAAATAATCGTATATTTGCACCCAAAATTAAAACACAACAAAATGACAAGCGCAAAATCTGTACGATATAATTGGATTGACTGGAGTAAGTCAATAGCTATATTTCTAGTTATTTGGGGACATGTACCAATGCAATCAGAGACGCACACGATCATCTATTCTTTTCACATGCCACTTTTCTTTCTTATATCCGGTTACTTATACAACCCTAAAGGAACAATAAAAGAAGAATTATATAAGGATCTCAAGACTTTGCTGCTCCCCTATCTCATCTATCAATTCATATTTTACCCGTATTGGTTTGTTAGAGAACTTATAGTACCTCATCAAGTCATCAATATACACAATAGTATCATACAACCCCTCATTCAATCACTGTCGTCAGACCCCATTAACGGCCCCACATGGTTTATATATTGCCTGTTTATGATAAAAATATATTCCTACACTATACAAAAAAAACAATCAATATACTGGTTGACGGCAGGTATCAGCAGCCTAGTCTCCATACTCATTTGTTATTGGCTCAACCAACACTCCATCTATGGTACCTATGCTACACATAGTTTTTTTGCATTGCAAATATTCTTTTTTACCGGACAAGCATTGAAACGGACAAAGATAAAAAACATCGCAAATTCCTTGCATCAAAGTATCATCTGGCTGATTTTATCCATTGTTTCATTTGCCACATTTTTTTCGATGGGATACACCAGTAACTATACAACACTGCCCGAAATAGTAAATTTCCACCTCCTGGGATTCACCGGAAGCTGTATGATTCTTGGAATCGGATTTATACTCAACCAAATTACATCCACCATAAATTATAATGTATCAATAGGCACAATGGTTATTTTAGGTATACATTGGATGTTCATAGGTGTATTCAATTTTGCTATAGAAAAATACCTGCATATCGATAATATTACCTACTCTACATTCATAGCCTTTATTATAAGTCTACTTATTACAGCAATCAATTATCCACTCATTATATTCTGCAAGAAGCATATCCCTCTACTGTTAGGAAAAATCCGCATACCAAAATAGCCTTTATTTGCCCTTAGAATGACTTTTTTAGATTTATTATCTAAGAACTTCAAAACTAATCAAAATAAAAGAGTTTTCT
>OGJD01001881.1_pt1 | contig 10315 bp, 8 predicted proteins | sample 1571971 | NCBI WGS metagenome assembly OGJD01 (sample SAMEA2582117, study PRJEB24529) | metagenome | biome: Human gut stool | place: China | collected 2011
ATAAGAAGTCATCTCTAGTTAATACTCTTGGTTCTGTATCAATAATACATATTGTTCCAGCTATCTCACCATCTGGCAGTCTTACGGGATGCCCTGCATAAAACCGGATATAAGGATCATTTTTAACTAATTTATTTTCTTTGAATCTTGGATCAAGGCTTGCATCGGGCACTATTAATGGTTCACTAAGATCTACTGCTATTGTACAAAATGAATCACTTCTATCTGTCTCTTTTATCTTCAGCCCATAACATGACTTAAACCATTGCCTGTCTCTATCAATTAATGAAACAAGTGCTATTGGTACATCAAAGAGTTTGGTGGCAATCCTCGTCAATCTGTCAAATCGTTCTTCATATTTTGTATCAAGGATCCCCATAGAATATAATGATAATAACCTGTTCTCTTCTTTATGGTTTGTCATAATTTTCATCTTGAGTGGTTATTGCAGGGTAGTGTTGGTTATCGCTATCTTATCAGAATTGTCCTGGAACTCAATAATCCCAATATCTCATAATCATATAAAACTTAACAAGTTTCCAATAAATCATGATGAATAGTGAACTGTTACATCTAATCATCTGTGACCTGAAGCGCTCATTATACACTTCCATGTATTCAGAATGCATAATGATTTGTATATTAAAAATCGCCATAACTTACAATGACTTATTTTTTGTGGCACAATTAAAGCGCATCTGTTCAAATAAATGTAAAGACATTAATGCTTGATCTTCATGGTTTCTTATGAAAACCAGTGGCTGAAGAAACGTATGGCAGTTCTGAATCTGAACAAGACGAAACGGCATGAAAGGTTCAAGAAAATTGTCCAGGAAGGTGCATAGTTTCCTTATCCAATATTTTCTACTGAGGGTATATTGTATCAGCTTAAGACAGGAACTGTTGATACAGAACAGAAAAGTTCAACACAGCCTGAATCTGCGCGACGCTAAATTTTTTCCTTCTGGCGAACCAACAAACAGCCCGTTTATAGATAGATTCTGCTGACGACAAAAGGATTAACCCCTGAAATTGCACTGGATTGTCACCTGAAGATGTGCAGGACAAGCCAGATTACTCTGACAAGGGATACCATCGTAATTTAGCAAAAACACCTAAGACCTAAACGACAGCTAAGTACATAGTGCCGGACGGATCATGATTTTTTATTTAACTTACGGACTTCATTTTTCAGCAAATATCTTTTCTCTTCTGTTGTAAACTTATGAAAGCGTTACGCGAAATCCCGCAAGGTTACAGGGGTGTACCAGGCCGGAAATCGCGTAGCGCTCTCTTCTCTTCTTTTTCCTGCCTAACATGTACATCCTGGCATTACTCCAATTCTCCCAAAAACCGTAAAACAGCCATCAACCCGCGTCATTACTGGCTTCATGGAGGATCTGAGCAGAAAAACGATCCTTTACGCATTTGGTTTTACCCGCAATAATGCGGGATAAGACAACAAAAGGATCCGCGCGCTGCGATTTATTGTCATGGCAGGATCGGCCCGTCAGGTGCAAAATACCTGTATCCATAAACAGTGCGTGCGCTACGTGAAAAATAACTCATGAACAGCATCATTCCCTTGCAGAATTCACCAGAACGCGTCTCCCTGCTGCCGATCGCCCCGGGCGTTGATTTTGCGACCGCGGTGGCACTCCGGCGGATGGCCACCTCAACAGGTGCCACGCCGGCTTACCTCCTGGCGCCGGAAGTGAGCGCCCTCCTCTGGTATATGCCTGACCAGCGTCACCACATGTTGTTCGCCACCATGTGGAATACCGGGATCCGTATCGGTGAAGCCCGGACGCTCACCCCGGAATCGTTCGACCTGGATGGTCTGCGCCCTTTTGTTCGGGTGCTGTCGGAAAAAGTGCGGGCACGTCGTGGCCGGCCGCCAAAAGATGAAGTGCGTCTGGTACCGCTGACGGATGCCAGTTTTGTGCGTCAGATGGAAAGCTGGATGGTCACCACCCGCCCCCGCCGGCGTGAGCCGTTATGGCCGGTCACGGATGAGACAATGCGCAACTGGCTGAAACAGGCGGTGAAGCGGGCTGAAGCTGACGGCGTGCATTTTTCGATCCCCGTGACGCCGCATACTTTCCGTCACAGCTATATTATGCACATGCTTTATCACCGGCAGCCCAGGAAGGTCATCCAGGCACTGGCCGGGCATAAGGATCCGCGCTCGATGGAAGTCTATACCCGGGTATTTGCGCTGGACATGGCTGCCACCCTGGCCGTTCCCTTTACCGGTGACGGTCGCGATGCCGCGGAGATCCTTCGCTCCCTGCCCCCGGCCGGCTGAGATTGACGGCCCTGGCATGACGTCCTGTATTCCGCTAATACGGAATACAGGAGCAGAGCGCATTCAGCCCCCTCCCTGCTCCAGCACACCAGGCCATCATGCTGATGACTGAACCGCCGTGGTCTTACCCGGTGACCTGCAATCCTGCAGGCATCAACATACCGCAGTCAAGACAGGGCACAATGCAGGCATACTGGCCGTGCATCCCACTGTGCGTTTTTCCTGGAAGCTCAGCAAATCATCCCGTTAACCGCGAAAGTCATTCACCCCTGTGGCTCACTCCCTTCTGCCATCGGTCTCCTGTTCGCATTTAGCAGTGTGAAGCTGGCGCCGGGTTATACAGACAGCTGCAGTCTCATCCTGCCGGGCTAAACCTGCAGTACACAGGGGAACGGATACCGTCAGGTAACATGACCGTCTCAGCACCCGATTGAGATTTTCGTAAGGGATATAGAGCGTTACTGAAAAATTGACTGTGGCATGTTATCCCCCATGGAATGGTGAACAGACCAGGGATTACCCCCATTAAACCCGCATTCCGTAGTCAATATCTGCGTATCATGACCCGAAATCACATATGACAGTCAATATTGTTCGATCCGGGCAGACATGATAGAGAATAAATATTGACTGCGGTATGCGTGATGCATATCGCAGTCAATTTTCTGGCTTCATCGCTGAGAGGGCTTCAGCCAGTTTAAGAGGATCGATGCCAGCAGCCTTCAGCGCCTTAATGACTTCGTCATAATTTTGCTCTGGCGCCTTCTCTTCTTCCTCTTTGCGCGGAACCTTCACAGGACCACTGATGAGTTTGGGGTTGCGATAATGCACGCTGAAATAGGTGGCTCGGCCACGTTTAAACTCGGTGTAATCCAGATAACCAATATCCCGCAGCTGCTCCATCGCCTTACGCACCGTGTGGTTCTGCGTATAGACATTTGAGGTGAGATTCAGCCGGTCACGCATCCGTTTCATGGAAATAGGTGCAGGATTCTGGGGAAGACTTTCGATGTAGGTATAAAGCGCCTGGGCTGATTCCTTGCGCTGCAGGGCGTCAATGGCTTTCAGCCGCAGCAGTACCCTTCTGTCCATGTGGTAAAGCTCAAACAGCTTAGGTTCAGCCTTGATCTCAACGATATCCTCGTTGATGTCATAATAGGCTGACTGCACCAGATGGGTGGTCCATCCTTTGGTCTCGCTCTGGAACTTCAGCGTAACCGAGGCGAGTTTAAACAGGGAATTACTGATGCGATCGCGCATTTTTTTGTTTGAACGACGGGAGTCAAATCCGCACATCTTAACGAATTCGACGAACGACAGTTCCAGGGTGTCACTTTTTACCCCATACTCCGACATGGAGCGAATTATCCCCAGCCAGACTTTAAAATCCGTGTCCATATCAAGACGCGAACCGGTGATCTTAACGTCAGTGTATCCTTCGCTTTTGGCAATGGACAGCTGTACAAGCTCCTCAGTCGCGTCTGTAACGTTTTTCCGGTTCGCCTTGCTCTTCCCTGTTGATTTCAGAGTTGGGACGAAGAGACCGAGTCTCATGAGCGCTACTGGCTGCACGGTACTGGTGCTGTTGACATCCAGCTTAACAACTTCACCGGTTGTCTTATCAACTTCCTGAAGGTTCAGAAGTAAGCTATTATTTTCGCTCGTCATCTTGATCCTCAACGGTTATCCACAAAAGGATGTAGTAATACGTATCGCAGTCAACGGATATACATACCTCAGTAAATACCGTTGCATATCACAGTATTAGATTATGCATATAACAGTCAACATTTTACATTCCGCAGTCGATCCAGACAGACGTTAAAGCCAGTTACAGCGCATGCTGGAGCGATCCGGGGATCTCTTTTGGATCTCACTATGATCTCCTTGGGATCAATTATTGGATCGAGACCATGAATAACCCAGATACAAGGCCGGAAGCGCCACACCAGATATCCAGAACCCTGGCCTGATTTTCCTGAATACGCTCTGGAAGATTGAGATCTACAGGTACAACAATGAAACATTGACTGCGGTATGCTGAGTCGTCTTTCCTACAGATGCGGCAAGCATCATACCATAGTCAATATATTACATACCGCAGTCAATTTCATTATAACTGGCTGATCCCGAGTCATCTTTAGCAACCCGACGTACGTGCAATCTGTGAGTTCTGTGATTTTCCGCTTCCTCGCCGCTTTCTCACTGTGTGAGATCGCTTACTGCGGCGAGCGGCAGTGATTAATATTGACTGCGGTATGTACTCTTTTGTAATCCCCTGCGTTCTTTCATTACCCAATGTGGTTCACTTTGCACTTTTTCGTGTGCTTTGCGATTTTATTGTTGCTTTGCAATAAATTCCAAGATTTATTAAAATAATGCAAAGTGATGATTAAAGGATGTTCAGTATGGGACTCATGGATACACTCAACCAGTGCATAAGTGCTGGTCATGAAATGACGAAAGCAATCGCCATTGCACAGTTTAATGATGACAGTCCGGAAGCCCGGAAAATAACCCGGCGCTGGAGGATTGGTGAAGCGGCAGATTTAGTTGGCGTGTCATCTCAGGCTATCAGGGATGCCGAGAAAGCTGGCCGGCTGCCGCACCCTGATATGGAAACCCGTGGGAGAGTTGAGCAACGCGTTGGTTATACCATCGAACAAATCAATCACATGCGGGATGTATTTGGTACACGACTGCGCCGTGCTGAAGATGCGTTTCCGCCGGTGATTGGCGTTGCAGCTCACAAAGGTGGTGTTTACAAAACCTCAGTATCCGTTCACCTGGCTCAGGATCTTGCTCTGAAAGGACTCCGTGTTCTGCTTGTTGAAGGCAATGACCCACAGGGAACTGCTTCTATGTATCACGGATGGGTGCCCGATCTTCATATTCATGCTGAGGACACTCTCCTGCCCTTTTATCTTGGGGAAAAGGATGACGCCAGCTACGCTATAAAGCCCACCTGCTGGCCTGGCCTTGATATCATCCCGTCCTGTCTGGCACTGCACCGCATTGAAACCGAGCTGATGGGGAAATTTGACGAAGGCAAATTACCTGCTGACCCGCACCTGATGCTCCGTCTGGCCATTGAAACTGTCGCTCATGATTATGACGTGATAGTTATCGACAGTGCACCCAACCTTGGTATCGGTACGATAAATGTTGTATGCGCTGCTGATGTTCTGATTGTCCCTACTCCGGCAGAGCTGTTCGACTACACCTCCGCACTGCAGTTTTTCGATATGCTACGTGACCTGCTTAAGAACGTGGATCTTAAAGGCTTCGAGCCAGATGTCCGTATTCTGCTTACCAAATACAGTAATAATAATGGCTCGCAGTCCCCGTGGATGGAAGAACAAATTCGGGATGCCTGGGGAAGCATGGTCCTTAAAAATGTTGTGCGCGAAACGGATGAAGTCGGCAAAGGTCAGATCCGTATGAGAACCGTTTTTGAACAGGCTATTGATCAACGTTCTTCAACCGGTGCCTGGCGTAATGCCCTCTCTATCTGGGAGCCTGTTTGCAATGAGATTTTTGATCGTCTGATTAAACCACGCTGGGAGATTAGATAATGAAGCGTGCTCCTGTCATTCCAAGACATACCACACTTACTCAATCGACTGAAGATACTTCATCACCGGCGCCGGCCGCGCCGATGGTGGATTCATTAATTGCGCGCGTGGGTGCTATGGCCCGCGGTAATGCAATCTCTCTTCCGGTATGTGGACGGGAAGTAAAATTTACCCTTGAGGTGCTCCGGGGAGACTCTGTTGAGAGCGCTTCACGCGTATGGTCAGGCAATGAGCGCGATCAGGAACTACTTACCGAAGATGCTCTGGATGATCTCATTCCTTCATTTTTACTGACCGGTCAGCAGACTCCAGCTTTCGGCCGCCGGGTTTCTGATGTCATAGAAATTGCCGACGGCAGCCGTCGCCGTAAAGCCGCAATCCTGACGGAAAGTGATTATCGCGTTCTGGTTGGTGAACTGGACGATGAGCAGATGGCTGCATTGTCCCGACTGGGTAACGATTATCGGCCGACGAGTGCTTATGAACGTGGCCTGCGTTATACAAGCCGGCTGCAGAATGAGTTTGCAGGAAATATTTCTGCGCTTGCCGATGCGGAAAACATTTCTCGTAAGATCATTACCCGCTGTATTAATACGGCCAAACTGCCTAAATCCGTTGTTGCCCTGTTTGCACATCCTGGAGAACTGTCTGCCCGGTCAGGTGAAGCCCTTCAGAAGGCTTTTGCAGATAAAGAAGAATTACTGAAGCAGCAGGCTGAGACTCTCCACGATCAGAAGAAAGCGGGACTAATCTTTGAAGCTGAAGAGGTCATTAGTCTTTTAACATCCGTACTGAAACAATCTCCCGCATCAAGAGTTAATCTGAGCTCACGTCATCAGTTTGCTCCAGGGGCAACAGCATTCTATAAGGGCGATAAAATGGTGCTTAACCTGGATAGGTCCCGCATTCCTGCGGAGTATATAGAGAAAATAGAAGCCATTCTTAAGGAGCTTGAGAAACCAGGAGTCTGATGCGGACACGCTTTAGTCTACGGTTATCTCCCTTTACTTCATTTCCTTTCTCACAGGCCAGAAAACATAACTGGCCTGAATATTCTCTCTGGGACCACGGTCCCATCTGTATCGGCGGTCAGGTTATCTGCCTGGGACCACGGTTCCACCTGCGTCATCTGTCAGCTTATCTCCCTGGGACCACGGTCCCACCTGCGTCATCTGTCAGCTTATTTGCCTGGGACCACGGTCCCACCTGCATCGTCGGTCAGGTTATCTCCCAGGGACCACGGTCCCACCTGTATCGCCGGTCAGCTTATCTGCCTGGGACCACGGTCCCACCTGCATCGTCGGTCAGGTTATCTGCCTGGGACCACGGTCCCACCTGCGTCGTCGGTCAGCTTATTTGCCTGGGACCACGGTCCCACCTGCGTAATCTGTCAGCTTATCTGCCTGGGACCACGGTCCCACCTGCGTCATCTGTCAGCTTATCTGCCTGGGACCACGGTCCCACCTGTATCGTCGGTCAGCTTATCTGCCTGGGACCACGGTCCCACCTGCATCGTCAGCACATTATTAGTTAGGGATAACGGTTCAATCAATGCCTGTCACGAACAGGTATTGGCTTGTCGCCAGCAACCCGATGAGCGGAGTAATCACGCAGCAGGGCGGCTATTACAGGCGATGGTGAAAGCTCTATTGGGATCTGAACGAAGCATGTTGAGTGAAATTTGCAAAATTTCGCAGAGTATGCGGCTTAATCTTTAAATTTCCGCCGGCATTTTTAAAGCCAGCTACCGATGCTGCGCGTTGGCCGGCCCTTCGTCCGGCGGGTAACCAGTACCGGCCGATCTTACGACCCTGGATGAACATCATCCCGTCAGCAGCGTCTCCACTGTGATGTCGTTTTTCACACTGTCCGATCACAAAATAGAACGGGGAGGGACAACATATGGTAGGAAAAGCAGTTGCCAGAGACACAATATATTGATTATCCACAGTAACGGGGGATAACCGTGTGGGTAACATATTGAAAGTCCGTCACGTTATCGTATTAATTGACTTTGTATACACCACTGGACCATGAAAAGAATCCGGGGGAATCATCACAGAGCATAAACATACCGTTTTGTTTTTGGGTGACGGCAAGGAGGCCCCTGTTATCACCACATACCTTGTCAAAGGTTTCCATTCCTATCCTTATCAGGCTCTTTTCGTTATTTTCGGGAGAGATCCGGAGATGTTTTGTCAGCCAGACAGGATAGGTATCAGCGTTACGCCAGTACTGCAATTCAATCACTGAAGCCATTCCCCAGACAGTGAAGAATAAGAAAACCACACCTGCGATTTTGCTACCCATATTGTTCCTTAACATTGATTTAATACATTCCTTGCTCCTCGCACCGGAGCACATCACAGATACTGATTGAGATCCACTTCACGCAGCGGCTGGTTTTGACGTTCTGTGATCAATTGCACCAGGTCTTTTTCGTCCAGCGCATCGAGCATTTGTTCATACAGAGCCGCGGGCACACAATAAAAAACAGGGCGGTTGCGGTCAATAATCGCGACCGGGTAGCCGCCGCCGGCACTGGCGGTGGCCACCGGATCGTTTTTAAGTTCGCTGATGCTGGCAGTCACATCACACAGAATGATATTTGTCATGGTTCCCCCCTGAGACAAGTCATCTGTATGATCGGTAAAGTAAGCTCTTGCGGCAAGTCCCGTCTGTCATTTCGACGGTCAGAAACGGGCAACCGGCAGCTCCTTCCAGCGGGTGGTATATGCCGGTGACAGCATCTCCCGTTTCATCTGCCAGTCCGGCGCAATACCCCGTCCGGCAAACCAGACTTTCCCGAGTCCGGAATGATTAATGCCGTCGAGCACCTTCATCAGCGCATCGCTGTGCGGCCGTGGCTGCACGTCATCGAACAGATTCAGCTGCGCGACGCCGTTCGGACTGAAATCATTGAGCATTATCCCCGCTTTTGCGTAGCGGTGGCCATCGAGCCAGATCCTGTCCAGAGACCTGACCGCTGCCGCGATAATGTCCCGGGTGTCACGGGTAGGGGTGTTCAGTTTTTCCGTGGCCACGTTACCGTAATACGGCTCATTAACCGCAAAAGGGGATGTCTTGATGAAGGTGCTGATATGCCGGCAGTACTGTCGCTCACCGCGCAACTTTTCCGCCGCGCGCTCGGCATACTGGCAGACGGCCTGGCGCATTTCTTCGTAGGTGGTGATCCGCTGCCCGAAGCTGCGACTGCAGACAATCTGCTGTTTAGGCGGCGGCGCTTCCTCCAGTGAAATGCAACTCTCGCCGTTCAGCTCACGTACCGTGCGCTCCAGCACTACGTTGAAGTTTTTCCGGATAAATGTAGGGTTCGTCAGCGACAGCTGCAGGGCGGTGGTGATCCCCATAACGTGCAGCTTTTTCGCTATCCGGTTCCCCACGCCCCAGATTTCTTCCACCGGCTGCAGGCTGAGTAATTTTGCCGTTCTGCGTGGATTATCGGGCGACAGCGCCAGCACCCCCCTGAATTGTGGCCATTCCTTTGACGCCCACTGCGCCGATTTGGCCAGTGTTTTTGTGGCGCCGAAGCCGACACCGATCGTCAGTCCGGTTCCACTGAGAACATGCCCACGCAGCTGCCTGCCAAAATCCTCCAGATCCATACAGTGGCTAATTCCCCGGGCATCCAGGAAACATTCGTCAATTGAGTATTGTTCGACGCGGGGCGACAGCTCTTCCAGCAGGGCGACCACACGGTTACTCAGGCTCGCGTAGAGCTCGTAGTTGCTGGAAAAAACGTACAATTTTTCAGGAAACTGCGCCTCTTTGAGCTGGAACCAGGGGGTTCCCATCTTTATACCCAGCCGTTTGGCTTCAGCACTCCGGGCAATAACGCAGCCATCGTTGTTACTGAGAACGACGACCGGTTTTCCGCGCAAATCCGGCCTGAAAACCTTCTCGCAACTGGCGTAGAAGGAGTTGACGTCGGCCAGGGCGAACATCAGTCTGCCCTCCGGGTTTTATGAATGAAGGCCGTCACCACGCCGAAAATTTGCAGCGTTTCCGGATCCGGGTACAGGGAAGGGAAGTCCGGGTTCATCGCCTGCAGGGCTGGCCGCGGCGTCAGAAGCAGGCGTTTTACCGTAAATTCACCCTCAATTTCCGCGATAACAATATCCCCGTGCCGCGGCTGTTCTGCTTTATCCACGACCATCAGATCGCCGGAATAGAGGCCAATATCAGTCATTGAGTTGCCAATCGCCCTGACAAAATAGGTGGAGTGGCGCCGGTGAATGCAGTACTCATTCAGATCCAGTTCAGACTCAGTGTAGTCCGCAGCCGGTGACGGAAAACCCGCAGGGCATCGCTCTGTGAACAAAGGAATTTTTACTATGCTGGCTTCTGATACTGCAGGAATGAACTTCATCGTTTTTTCCCTCGCTTAAGGCTGTATATATATACAGTGTGC
>OGJD01001882.1_pt1 | contig 10300 bp, 6 predicted proteins | sample 1571971 | NCBI WGS metagenome assembly OGJD01 (sample SAMEA2582117, study PRJEB24529) | metagenome | biome: Human gut stool | place: China | collected 2011
ATTCAAGGAGTTTCTTTTGGATACCTTGACGATAGTGATAGAGAATGATTTTTTTTAATAAATCACTTGGTTGATGTTTTTCAACCAATTCTTCAAGTTCCGCAAAAATTGGCGCATAAAACGGTATAGCCGCTTTTTTATTTTTCGTTTTTTCTGTCTGCTTTTCGTATTTTTGCTCAATCGAAGATTGTAAAAAATACTTCCTTAATGTTTCATGAATTTCATAGTCTAGTGGATTATTTGCCCATTCATTAATCTGTTCAATCCATGTTTTAAGACGTTCTTTTTGGTAGCTTCTACGACTGAGAGATGGGAGCTGATCTTTTGGATAATCTTTTGTTATTTCCTCCATGATAATGGAGGAAATTTCATCTACATTTTTTAACCAAAAAACTTTTAAAGCTTCAACAGCTTTTAATCGCTCTCCCACACTTTTCTGTAAAAATTCATCAATTGACAACGACAAGCTTTGTTGATTGTCCGTTGCTACCGATACATCTTTGTTTAAATCCGATTCTAAAATACTTAGCACATCATCAGGTGAACCTAACTCTTTCGAGATAAAATTAGCAATCTCGAAAGGTTGAGAATAAAAATGCTCCCGCCAAAATTCATTTGCAAATTGTTTGAGTAAATCAGACTGATCTTTGAGAAGTTTTAAATTGAAATGCACGCCTGAATTGAAAGCATGTTGCATCAGCATTCGGCGACAAAAACCGTGAATGGTATAAATGGAGGCTAAATCTAAATTTTGTTCGGCCAGCTTTAAGCGACGAAGTGCGGTCGGAATATCCTCTAAATAAGGCAATAATTCCGCTAAAAATTGATGTTCTCCAGTAAAAATCGCCTTGTCTTGCTTTTCATAATATTCAGAAAAAACCGAAATTGCCGCCGTTAAACGTTCCCGAATTTTGCGTTTTAAATCTTCCGTCGCCATTTCAGTAAAGGTTACCACCAAAATCTCTTCCACATTCAACGGACGAGAAAAACAATTCTCACCAGCCTGTAAAAGTAAGCGAAGATAGATAGAACCGATGGTATAGGTTTTCCCTGTACCCGCAGAGGCTTCAATTAAATTGACTTGATTTAAGGGCAACGAAATGGCATTAAGTGCGGTTGATTTTTGGCTCATTTTTTTATTTTTTTGGAAACATTAGTGTGTTCTTATTGTAGAGGAATTTCCGTAGAAATTCATTTAGTTATTATTTATTTCTTGTATAATTTGGAGCATTTATATCTTAATAATGACACAAAATATTCTGAGGATTTTATGACAATAGCAATGCAACAACGAGCCGAACTTCAACGACGCATTTGGCAAATCGCTAATGATGTACGCGGTTCCGTCGATGGTTGGGATTTTAAACAGTATGTTTTGGGTACACTTTTCTATCGTTTTATCAGTGAAAATTTTGCCAACTATATTAAAGGTGGAGATGATAGCGTTGATTATTCTACTTTTAATGATGACGATCCTATTATTGCAGCGATCAAAGAAGATACCATCAAAGCAAAAGGCTATTTTATTTACCCAAGCCAATTATTTAAAAATGTCGTGGCGACAGCCAATACTAATCCGAATTTAAATACAGATCTGAAAAGCATTTTTACTGATATCGAAAATTCCGCTACTGGCTACCCTTCCGAACAAGATATCAAAGGCTTATTTGCTGATTTTGATACTACCAGCAACCGCTTAGGCAATACCGTTGCCGATAAAAACAGCCGTCTCGCTGCGGTATTAAAAGGCGTTGCCGAGTTAGATTTTGGTGACTTTGAAGATAATCATATTGATTTATTCGGTGATGCTTACGAATTTTTAATTTCCAACTATGCCGCTAATGCTGGTAAATCAGGTGGCGAGTTCTTTACGCCACAATGCGTTTCAAAACTGATTGCTCGACTGGCTTTATATGGACAAGACAAGGTTAATAAAATTTACGACCCGGCAGCTGGTTCTGGTTCTTTATTATTGCAAGCGAAAAAACCATTTGATGAACACATCATTGAAGAAGGATTCTTTGGGCAGGAAATCAATCACACCACTTACAACCTTGCTCGTATGAATATGTTTTTGCATAACATCAACTACGACAAGTTTGATATCGCCCTTGGCAACACCTTAATGAATCCGCAATTTGGCGATGATAAACCTTTCGATGCTATTGTTTCCAATCCGCCTTACTCCGTGAAATGGATTGGCTCTGATGACCCAACACTGATTAACGATGAACGCTTTGCACCTGCTGGTGTACTTGCGCCAAAATCCAAAGCGGACTTTGCCTTTATTTTGCACGCGTTAAGTTATCTTTCAGCAAAAGGCCGCGCGGCTATAGTGTCCTTCCCTGGTATTTTTTATCGCGGTGGTGCGGAACAAAAAATTCGTCAATATTTGGTGGATAACAACTATGTGGAAACGGTAATTGCCTTAGCGCCCAATCTCTTTTTCGGCACCAGTATTGCGGTGAATATTTTGGTACTTTCCAAACATAAACCCAATACCCAAACTCAATTTATCGATGCCAGTGGTTTATTTAAATCCGCCACCAATAACAACATTTTGGAAGAGAAACATATTGAGCAAATTCTCAAACTGTTTGCCGATAAAGAGGATGTGCCGCATTTGGCAAAATCCGTATCCTTTGAAGAAATCGCCCAAAATGACTACAACCTTGCAGTGAGTTCGTATGTGGAACAAAAAGATACTCGTGAAGTGATCAATATTGATGAACTCAATGCGGAAATTTGTAAAACAGTTGCCAATATCGACCGATTGCGTGCAGAAATTGACAAGATTGTGGCGGAGATTGAGGGGTAAAACACCATGAAAAACAACCGCACTTTTTTAGAAAAATTATTAGATGGGGCTGAGGTTGAGTGGAAGCCTTTAAAAGACATTCTAATCAGAACTAAAGGCACAAAAATTACAGCTGCTGAAATGAAAGTATTGCATAAAGACAATGCACCACTAAAAATTTTTGCTGGCGGGAAAACATTTGCATTAGTAAATTTTGAAGATATCCCTGAAAAAGACATCAATAAAAATCCTTCAATTATTGTAAAGTCTCGAGGAATTATTGAATTTGAATATTACGATAAGCCTTTTTCTCATAAAAATGAAATGTGGTCTTATTATTCAAATGATAAAAATATTAATATTAAATACATTTATTATGTTTTGAAAAATCAGGAACCTTATTTCCAAAATTTAGGTTCAAAGATGCAAATGCCTCAGATTGCAACACCTGATACAGATAAATATTTAGTCCCCATCCCCCCACTCCCCGTCCAAACCAAAATTGTAAAAATTTTGGACGCATTGACAGCGCTTACCAGCGAGCTTACCAGCGAGCTTACCAGCGAGCTTATACTACGCCAGAAGCAATATGAATACTATCGAGAAAAATTATTATCTTTTGATAGTTTAGAACAATTAAATTCGGGGGGGGGGAAGAAGAAACTTATTGATGTGGCTATTTATGCAAAATCACGCATCTCGACTGATAAATTGGATAAAGAAAATTATATAGGGGTAGAAAATTTACTTCAAAATAAACTGGGTAAAACAAGTTCCAATTATGTACCAACAGAAGGCTCATTTATTGAATATCTTCCTAATGATATTTTAATTGGAAACATTCGTCCCTATTTAAGAAAAATTTGGTTAGCAGATAAAACTGGTGGAACAAATGGTGATGTGTTAGTTATACGATTGACAGATAAAAATATTATTCCACGTTATCTTTATCATATATTGGCAAATGAACATTTCTTTGAATATAACGTTAAATATTCAAAAGGTGCCAAAATGCCTCGAGGGGATAAAACTGCAATTTTGCAATATGAGTTTGATGTTCCCCCACTCGAAGAACAACAACGCATCGTTTCAATCCTCGATAAATTTGAAACCTTAACCCATTCCATCACCGAAGGCTTGCCTTTAGCAATTGAACAAAGCCAAAAGCGGTATGAATATTACAGAGAATTGTTATTAAATTTTTCATAGCTCAGTAGCAACTGTAATTTTATGGAATAACTAATGAACGACTTAATCATCTACAACACCGACGACGGCAAATCACACGTTGCTTTATTGGTTGTCGAAAATGAGGCTTGGTTAACTCAAAATCAGCTTGCGGAACTTTTTGACACCTCTGTACAAAATATCGCCTTACATATAAAAAATATATTAGAAGACAATGAATTAGATGAAAATTCAGTTATCAAGGATTACTTGATAACTGCCCAAGATGGCAAGCAATATCAAGTAAAACATTATTCCCTTGATATGATTCTCGCCATCGGCTTTCGTGTGCGTAGCCCTCGAGGTGTACAGTTTCGTCGTTGGGCGAATACGCAATTACGTACTTATTTAGATAAAGGTTTTCTATTAGATAAAGAGCGGTTGAAAAATCCGCAAGGTCGATTTGATCATTTTGATGAATTACTGGAACAAATTCGTGAAATTCGAGCCAGTGAATTGCGGTTTTATCAAAAAGTACGAGAGTTATTTAAATTATCTAGTGACTACGATAAAACAGATAAAGTCACTCAAATGTTTTTTGCAGAAACACAAAATAAGTTGATCTATGCCATTACAAAACAAACCGCTGCAGAACTCATTTGTACTCGTGCAAATGCCAAGCTACCTAATATGGGGCTCACTTCTTGGAAAGGTACTGTTGTACGTAAAGGGGATATTATTACCGCTAAAAACTATTTAACTCATGATGAATTAGATTCTTTGAATCGTTTAGTGATGATCTTTTTAGAAAGTGCTGAATTACGTGTTAAAAACCGTCAAGATCTGACATTGAATTTCTGGCGTAATAATGTAGATAATTTAATTGAATTTAACGGTTTTCCGTTGCTTATCGGCAATGGAACCCGAACTGCAAAACAAATGGAAACCTTTACCAAAGAACAATATGCCTTATTTGATCAAGTCAGAAAACAGCAAAAACGCATACAGGCTGATAATGAAGATTTAGAAATTTTAGAAAATTGGCAAAAAGATCTGAAAAAGCAAAAAAAAATCAATAATTAAGGAAAATTCATGACCCAATACAAAACTATCGCTGAATCCAACAATTTTATCGTTTTAGATCAGTACAAAAAGTTTGTGGAAGAACCCAATGCAGGCTACCAAACGGAAGGGAGCCTTGAGCGTGAATTTATCCGCGATTTACAGGCTCAAGGCTATGAGTATTTGCAAGGGCTCAATAGCCATGATGCGTTGGTGAAAAACTTACGGGTTCAATTGCAGCGATTGAATAATGTGGTTTTCTCCGATGCGGAATGGCGACGCTTTTTAGAAGAATATTTGGATAAACCGAGCGATAGTCTGATAGAGAAAACCCGTAAAGTTCATGATGACTATATTTATGATTTTGTGTTTGATAATGGGCGAATTCAGAATATCTATTTGCTAGATAAGAGAAATCTTGCCAATAACACTCTGCAAGTCATCAATCAATTCGAACAAACCGGCAGCTATGACAATCGTTATGATGTGACAATTTTGGTGAATGGTTTACCCCTTGTGCATATTGAACTGAAAAAACGTGGCGTGGCCATTCGTGAAGCCTTTAATCAAATTCATCGCTACAGCAAAGAAAGCTTCAATAAAGAAAATTCTCTCTTTAAATATATTCAGATTTTTGTCATTTCTAATGGCACAGATACCCGCTATTTTGCCAATACTACCAAGCGAGATAAGAACAGCTATGACTTCACAATGAATTGGGCAACGGCAAAAAATACTCTGATTAAAGATTTAAAGGATTTTACGGCGACCTTCTTGCAAAAACATACCCTGCTCAATGTGTTGGTGAATTACTGTGTATTTGATGTATCCGATACCCTATTAATTATGCGCCCGTATCAAATTGCCGCCACTGAGCGGATTTTATGGAAAATCAAAAGTTCTTATTTAGCAAAAAGCTGGAACAATCGCGAGAGTGGCGGCTATATTTGGCACACCACTGGCTCAGGCAAAACGCTCACCAGCTTCAAAGCCGCACGTCTTGCAACAGAATTAGACTTTATTGAAAAAGTATTCTTCGTAGTTGATAGAAAGGATTTGGACTATCAAACCATGAAGGAATACCAACGTTTTTCACCAGATAGTGTAAATGGTTCGGAAAGTACGGCTGGGCTAAAACGCAATATCGACAAAGACGACAATAAGATCATTGTCACCACCATTCAAAAACTCAATAACCTAATGAAATCGGAAGATAAACTACCTATTTACGATAAACAGGTTGTTTTTATCTTTGATGAATGCCATCGTTCTCAATTTGGTGAAGCGCAAAAAAATCTAACGAGAAAATTTAAAAAATACTATCAATTTGGTTTTACCGGCACGCCTATTTTTCCAACTAACGCATTAGGTGCCGAAACTACAGCCAGTGTTTTTGGCATCGAACTCCACTCTTACATTATCACTGATGCGATCCGTGATGAAAAAGTGCTGAAATTTAAAGTGGACTACAACGATGTCCGCCCACAATTTAAGAGTATTGAAACCGAAAAAAATCTTGAAAAACTGACCGCACTTGAGAAGAAACAAGCCTTTTTACAGCCTAAACGTATTGAGCAAATTGCCCAATATGTCTTAAATAATTTCAAACAAAAGACCCATCGCTTTAATGCCGGTAACAATGGCTTTAATGCCATGTTTGCGGTAAGTAGTGTGGATGCAGCCAAAGCTTATTATCAAACGTTTAAACAGTTACAAAGTGCGGTCAAAAATCCACTTAAAATTGCAACAATCTTTTCGTTTGCCGCGAATGAAGAGCAAGATGCGATTGGCGATATTGTTGATGAAAGTTTTGAAGTGGAAGCGATGAACTCCTCGGCTAAGGAATTTTTAAAATCTGCTATTGATGATTACAACGGCTATTTTGCCACCAATTATGATGTGGATGCGAAATCGTTCCAAAACTACTATCGTGATCTCGCCAAACGCGTCAAAAACAAAGAAGTGGATTTACTGATTGTCGTTGGAATGTTTTTAACCGGTTTTGATGCCCCAACCTTAAACACGTTATTTGTAGATAAAAACTTACGTTACCATGGTTTGATTCAAGCTTATTCTCGTACAAACCGCATTTACAACAGCACCAAAAGTTTTGGCAATATCGTCACTTTCCGCGATTTAGAACAAGATACCATTGATGCGATTACGCTTTTTGGTAAATCCAATACACGCAATATCGTGTTAGAAAAAAGTTACCAAGAATATATGGAAGGCTTTACCGATGCAGGTGAAGCCCGTCGTGGGTATCTAGAGGTTATTGCTGAGTTGCAAGAACGCTTCCCTGATCCAGATGTAATTCAAACGGACAAAGATAAGAAAGACTTTGTAAAATTATTTGGTGAATATTTGCGGGTTGAAAATATTCTGCAAAACTATGATGAGTTCGCTGCTTTACAAGCATTTCAATCGCTCGATACCAGCGATGAAAAAGCCGTTGAAGCCTTTAAAGAAAAATATTATTTAACGGACGAAGCTTTTGCTGAAATGCAACCTATTGATATGCCAAGTGAACGCAGTATTCAGAATTACCGTTCGACTTACAACGATATTCGGGATTGGCTCCGTCGTCAAAAAGATGGCGAGGAAAAAGCAAAATCGGCCATTGATTGGGACGATGTGGTGTTTGAAGTGGATTTATTAAAATCTCAAGAAATCAATCTAGATTACATCTTAGAATTGATTTTTGAACACAACAAAAAAATGAAAAATAAAGCTGAGCTGATTGATGAAATTCGAACTACAATCCGAGCGAGCCTAGGGAATCGCGCCAAAGAAAGTTTAATCGTAGATTTTATCAATCAAACTGACTTAGATAGCATTGTCGATAAAGCCGGTATTATTGAATCCTTCTTCCAATTTGCCCAAAAAGAGCAACAGAAAGAAGCTGACGAATTAATTAGCAGTGAAGGGCTGAATATTGATGCCGCGAAGCGTTATATTAACGTATCTTTAAAACGTGGATATGCTAGCGAACAAGGTACGGATTTAAATGATACCCTACCTAAAATGAGTCCGCTTAATCCGCAATATCTCACGAAAAAACAAAGCATTTTCCAAAAGATTGTTGCCTTTGTTGAGAAATTTGTTGGGATTGGTGGCGAGGTTTAAAAACTTAAACCAACTATATAGAATTAAAAAGGTGCAATCTATTGATTACACCTTTTTATTTTGTCTGTTTTATCAGAAATTAGAACGTTAAAACTTTATCCGCCCATAATGTCCACTCGGATACATCATCTAAGGTACCAAGGGTCACGCCGTCAATTAATTTAGCATCTAATAAACCACGTGCTTTTACGCAGCTGGTGCATAATTTAATTTCAGCACCTTGTGCCGCTAAAATATCGATAAGTTGTTGGATATTGAAGCCTTCATTTGGGTTTTGCCCAGCAATACCGCATAAAATCGCATCAGAAAAGCAGAATAATTTAATATTCACATCCTTGCTGTGCTCTTCTTTCATATTGATGGCGAAACGAACAGCGTTGAAGGTTTTTTCTCCGCTATATGTGGAATCATTGACGATAAAAAGAATATTTTGCATGACGCACTCCTTGTTGCAATGCTATAAAAATGAAGGCGTAATAAATTACGCCTTTATGAAATCAGCCAACCCAAACGAACTTGGCCACAAATAATAAAGACACCACCCACACTGGGGCATTGACCTCTCGTATTCTACCTGTACAGGCCTTCATGACGCAATAACTAATAAAGCCAAATGCGATACCTTCAGTAATAGAATAAGTAAATGGCATCATCGCTGCTGTGATAAAGGCAGGTGTTGCTTCGGTTAAATCATCCCAGTGAACACGAATAAGACTAGATGCCATTAAAATCCCTACATAGACTAATGCTCCTGCGGTTGCATAAGTCGGTACCACACTCGCTAATGGTGAAAAGAAAATGGTGAGTAAGAATAAAATACCAACTGTTACTGCTGTTAAACCTGTTCTACCACCGACTGAAACCCCTGCACCACTTTCGATATAGGTACTAATAGCGGATGTTCCAATATAAGAACCTACTACCGCACTCACGCTATCTACATAAAGAGCTTGTTTCATTTTTGGAAAACGACCTTTTTCATCGCTGAAACCTGCTTTATCAGTTACACCTAATAACGTACCTGATGAGTCAAATAGATTTACTAAAAGGAAAGAGAAAATAATGCCTAGCAAAGCCGTATCTAAAGCACCAGCAATATCCACTTTACCCACAACTGCACCTAAGCTTGGTGGCATAGAAACAATGCCATGGAAAGTAACTTGGTCATCAATTAAAAGCGCTAATCCAGTTACTACCGCGATAGAAATTAAGACGCCAGAGAAAATATTACGTGCCGCTAGCACCACAATAATGAAAAAGCCTAATACACCAAGTAGAATTTTTGGATCATGCAAATTGCCTAATGCCACTAAGGTTGCAGGATTCGCGACAACCAATCCCATATTTTTAAAACCAATTAAGGCAATAAAAAAACCGATACCCGCACCAATTCCCACGCGCAGTGAAAGCGGAATCGAAGCCATTAACCAATAACGGATTTGGAATAGGGTGAGAACAAATAAACCAATCGAGCCCCAGAAAATGGTGCCCATGCCCACTTCCCAAGAATAACCGAGCTTGCCAACGACTACATAAGCAAAGAACGCATTGAGCCCCATAGCAGGCGCAAGTGCGATAGGTAAATTACTGAATAATCCCATCGCAATGGTGCCGAGTGCGGCAATTAAACAAGTGGTCACAAAAACAACTTGCTTATCCATTCCCGCATCACCTAATACGGATGGGTTTACAAACACGATATACACCATGGTAAAGAATGTTGTGATACCAGCGATAATTTCGGTTTTGGTGGTACTGCCCTTTTCTTTAATGGAAAAAAGGCGTTCAAGTAGAGATTGTTGCATGGTTTTTCCCTTAACTTAAATTAATAACCTTGGTGATAAATCGATTCAAGTAGCTTCACACCTAACAAGGCAATATTGAAACGTTGCTCGTCAGCAACTGTCCAAAATTCGATACCGTTTTCAACCGCACTTTGTTGGCTAATATGCAATTTTACGCTTTCTTCACCATTTTCGTCTTCACCGTTAATTACGGGCGTAACAAGGCTATCGTGTAATTCAATTAATTCGCTTTGTTGTGGTTGGAAATCAAATTCATAATCTGAAAGTGCGGTCACTTTTTGTGCCATGCCGTAGAAGACAGGCACTTGAATTTGATGGAAAATCACATTGTCTAACTGTGGGA
>OGJD01001898.1_pt1 | contig 10227 bp, 12 predicted proteins | sample 1571971 | NCBI WGS metagenome assembly OGJD01 (sample SAMEA2582117, study PRJEB24529) | metagenome | biome: Human gut stool | place: China | collected 2011
GTCTGCCACAAAACCCGCTGCCGGACGTGCTGGGCTGGAAATATTCGGGCAATCGCCATCACCCGACGGAAAAGCCCGTTAACCGACATAAAAAATCCCCCGGGCGGGGAATGTTTCATCCGCTTCATACTGAAACAGGGTGGGCCAGAAGCTGAAGAGGCTTCTCCTGACCTTTCTGTCCTGGGAGGGGTCATCAAGGCTGAGTGTCATGGGCATACGCAGGGGGCATCGCCAGCGTTGCAGCATGAATATCACGGAGGTGACCAGGGTGAACAGCAGGCAGACAGGAAGGGCCAGTGGCCATATCAGCGCCGTAATGATACTGCCGGCCAGACACAGACCAGTGATGTTCAGGTTATGCAGTGCATTCCACAACGGGTTTCCCCAGGCCGTGCGGTGTATGAGGTCAGGATTAACGTGGTGCTGGCTCATTGTGATACTCCTCGCTATCTGTTGCTTTCAGGAAGAGGCGAACGGAAGTGGCGTCTTTCAGGATGCCGGACGGCAGGTGCCAGCCGGTATCTGATAACACCCAGGGGGTTCCGCCAAAACCGAACTGGCGGAAAGCCTGGTTATTGACATCGATGGCAGCACGTGCGGCGGTCAGACACTGTCCATCCTGTGCGGCCGGTGCATCGCCGGTGGGGGCCATACCACTGTCAGCGGAATACAGCTGATGCCATCCGGTCGCCCGTTTTTGTGAGTCCGGTTCACACAGCAGCGGAGCAGTCCGCTTTGTACTGGACTCCCCGCCAATCACGGAGACCGGATAAATCACCACGCTGAATTCCCGGGCCAGTTGCTTAAGCGCGGGTTCCAGCAGACGGCAGTTGATGCATGCGGGGTCAAGGAAGGCGTACAGCGTGCGTTCATGACCAGTGGACAGGTTAATGGTGAACATCCCCCGGTCTGCGTTGCGTTTAAGTACTGTGGCCAGATTACGGCGGGCCTCAGCGGCCTGAACGTGTTGTTCTTCCGTCACTGCCGTCGGGGCGGGGGCAGAAGAAGGTTCCTGCTGTGTGGGAGCCGGGCGGGCCGGGATGCTGTTAACATGATGTTCCGTATGTGGGCGTGGTGTCTCTGTGTCGGTTACTGGTTCAGCTCTCCATTCCTGAGATGTAGGGTAAGCCAGCGTGGAAGGGGACTCTGCCTTCATCCAGTGGTAACCTGCAACTGTCGCCGGCAGAGCAATTCCGGCGATAAAGCCACACATCAGTGTCCGCCAGAAGCCATTTTTCCGGGAGGGATGTTTTCCTTTTCCGGCATATTCGGCATCCAGGCAGGCATCAATCGCTGAGAGCATTCTGCCGATGTGATGTCCGGGACGTTCTGCATCAACGGTATCAACAAGCACCGTTTCGGTTATTTCGCGAAAAGGGGAACTGAAGGACAGGTGCATCAGCCTGTTATTACGGTTAATCAGTGCGCCCAGTTCTGTTACCGGCAGGATGGCAATCACCTCCCGATTACCGTCAGGGTACAGGGCGGTCAGGGACAGGTGTTTATTATTCAGTGTTGCAGTGTAGTGGATGGTCATTGTTCTTTTTCCTTGTCGGCGGGATGCTGTTTTTCGGTGGTTTCGGTGGTTTCGGTGGTTTCGGTGGTTTCGGTGGTTTCGGTGGTTTCACCAGTGTCAGTGTCTTCGTCGTTATCATGGCGGCGGGGTATCACGTCATCCGTGAGTGACCAGCGGGTCCTGATCTGACGTTTACGATCGCGATCTGGCTGAGGTTCGTCCCATATCAGGCCCAGCCCCAGCATGTCCCGTCGAAGCCCTTCAATGGCCTCTTCCACACAGGGTTCCGGGCAGGGGAGGCCGAGACGGCTGGCTTCATTTTCTGCCCGGGCAACGGCCACCACGCCGGCCCCTTCGATGAAGCCTTTTGTGGTGTTTGCCCGGTGAAGGGCATAGAAGAGCGTCCGGTCAACGCCCTTGAGCCACAGCCAGTTGGGGGGCGTCAGGCGCAAATCATGTGCGTAAAGCCAGACAAGACCGCTGCGAACGTAACGGTGCTGCCTGAGCCACTGTTGTGCGTCTTCTGTTTTTATGACCCGGATAAAGGCGTTTCTGGCCAGTGAATACACTGGCGTGCTGAAACGCCCCTGGTCCCGCTTGCTTTTGAGTCTGCAGGAGAGGTTGAGGTTATTCATCAGGGAAACAGCCGATTTCCGGTCCCCAAGGAAGAACTGCAGGCCAAAGACGGCAAAGAGTGCTTTTTCATGTGGAGCCATGTCTTTCCAGGTGGTCAGAGGCTGGCCCAGTTGCGCCATAAAGCACTGGCGCGTGGCCGCAACATCGAGCTGCATGTTGCGGATAAGGTTGTTCTGCTCCACAAAGGCTTCGGGGGTTAGAGCGACACGGCGCTCGGGACGTTTTTGTCCGTGGAAGAGTCTGTTGCTGTCTCCGTCAGCCAGAACGGGGGCGATCGCCGGTGACAGTGATGAAAACAGATGTGGCAGCGTGTGGATATTCAGTGGTCTGCGGGTAAAACGGGGCTGGGCCGGATGGTGAAACCACATCCACAGAAAGCCGAATGTCATGGGAAGCAGAATCAACCAGAGGATCCCCACTGTCCGGGACATAACATCCAGCCACTGGCTGAAAGTGATGGTTGCCGCGTTGTTAGCAGTGATGGCCAGCAGGTTGTAACGGGGGGCGGCAAAGTTGTGAAAGGGCCCCCAGTCAATCATGCCCCACAGTGTGTGCAGGATCAGGCAGGAGGCGAAGACGATTTCAGGTAAAAAGCGCCAGATGATAATCGCAAAGAGCAGGCATATGGCACCGACGATATACCATATAGCCATTGGATCTTCGGCGGCAGACGTCTGTTGGTAAGACACGGGGATTCCTCCATAGATGAATGGATAAATTTCGGGATTAAGTCGGGTGGCATGAATGCGAATCAGCGCCGGTAATAACCGGACAGGAATGAGTTCAACAGGACATTTTCACAGAGAAGAGCGAACGGCAGAAGGTGGTGGGAGACAGGTACAAAAAAACCGACTGGTGAGGCCGGTTTTTTGTGATTCCGGAGCGGAGTTGGTGCTCTGACCGGAGGAAGATACTCTACATCCAACATCCATAATATTATGGCACCAGACATCTGTTGTCTAGTTTGACTTCAGATTGCCTGTCAATATTCATTTCTTTAAATGAATTTTATGTGTGCATCTGTATAATCTTTGTGTTGGCGCTGTACAGTGTGCCTCCCTTGCTTCTAAAACCTGTTCTATCTGTGTATGGATGAATTAAAGTCCTGGCTGAACAAACAGGTGGTGCTGTGTTCAGTGCTCTGGCAGGGGGGAATGTACTCTACATCCAACAATGTCAGAGAGCCGTTGTGACAGGCGATGTATGAGCAAGCAACGGTGACTTCCTCCATTGATGGAGAAACGGATGATTAACCTGTTAATCATCGTTCTCAGGGCGGTTGTTGCTGTGGCTAACGCAGTGATAGCAATCCTGGAACTGATCCGGGAACTGGTTGACTGATAATCCCGGAAACGTACTTAAGGGCAGAGGGTCACCGCCTTCTGCCCTTTAATAATCTACGGACATATTACTTTCTGTACTTCCAGAGCCTGTTTCTGTGAGTCAAACATGAGCTGGTTTTTACCGACTACACCCAAGTAAATATATTCGATATCTCCCATTTGCCGTATTTTCGTAAAATTCAACAGGAAATATTCAACGGGAGTGAGAGAACTGCTGTCCGGGGAGGAGGTACAGACGCAAAAAAACCGACTGGTGAGGCCGGTTTTTTTGCGATTCCGGATCGAAGTTGGTAGCCCTGACCGGAAGATAACTGCCTATAACTGACTATGAAATAATACGGCTGAAATAATATTTCTGCAAGCACAGTATAAGTATATACTCGGTGTGTCAGCTTTGAGGCACGTTCTTTCCGGCATATCGTTCACCGGGATGAACAGGTTGCAAGTCCTGGCCAAAACATCAGGTGGTGCTGGTTTTGGTGCTCTGGCCGGAGAAGAACTGTCTATAACTGACACTATAGAAAACGTGGCGACAGGCAATGTAAGGGCAAACCACGGTGTTCTTTCTCCATTGATGGAGAAGCGGATGATTAACCTGTTAATCATCGTTCTCAGGGCGGTTGTTGCTGTGGCTAACGCAGTGATAGCAATCCTGGAACTGATCCGGGAACTGGTTGACTGATAATCCCGGAAACGTACTTAAGGGCAGAGGGTCACCGCCTTCTGCCCTTTAACAAAATATGCTCAGGTTAAAAATCGAAAACCTTCCTGCACTTCCTGTGCCTGTTCCCGTGAGTCAAACATGAGCCGGCTTTTACCCGGAACTCCCCAGGAAATATATTCTACATCCACCCACCATTTTCCGTATTCTTCATACGGTCCGGATATCACTTTAGTGACAAATGCATCAACCAGGTTCATTTTTACACCTTTCTGTTATTCTGCTTATTACGACCAGCAGACAGCAAATATTAAAAATAACGCGGCGGTAAAAATGGCAATTTTTTTTTTCATGCTGTATTTTTGCCATTTATTTTCTTTGAAATGGTTTTTTTCTTCATATCAGCAAATAATTATTTCTTATTCTGTTTTCTCCAGGTCCATGGTGGTACCGGATTTTTATCTGCCCATAATCCCCGCTTCAGGGCGCGGGCATCACGCTGGAGCGGCGGGAGAGTATAGTCATTATTGTAGTCCGGGTACACCCAGGCAGCGCCGTTACGGACCTGCCAGCGATTTGCTTCTGTGCCGTCAGCGGTATAGACCCGGCCGAGAATACGGCCATACCTGTCTGTCTGCGCGTATTGCACGGTTACGGGCTTTCCGGCCACCAGGTCCTTCAGCTGAGTGGCTGACCAGCGTCCAAAGGGCTGTTTCTTTTCCGGTGCATCAATATTAGCCAGACGGACCCTGACGGGCTTTTTGTCCTGTAATATTTCCAGCGTATCACCATCAAGAACGCGGATGACGTGCCCCTGAATCTGTGCGGCACAGAGAGAAGCGGAAAAAATAATGGTGAGTGAAAAGATATATTTTATCATTTCATCGTCTCCTTTTTATTTATGAAAACAGGTGCAATTAATATTGCGAAATAATAACGTTCAGGTGTGTTTTTTTGGCAGTGTGATACTTCACGCAGGGCATGAATTCCAGTACGCTGATATCCGTGATGATACGGCAACAGATATCCGGTGACGGTATGCAGGAACATATTGATTATCAGATTGAGAAATATCAGTTCAGGGCCAGGAATGAGTCACCGCGACTGATGCGCCAGTGGGAAGATGTCATGCGTGAATGCCGTGATACCGGAGCAGGAGCCAGGGAGCGGCTGCGGATTGCCTTACTTAATGTTGATTATGTGACCAGTTTTGAACTGCCGTTTCGTCTGCTGTTAACCCGGACACCGCAGATGATTGACAGCGTGCGGCGGGAATGGCAGCTCAGCCAGAAAAAAGTCGTATTCAATGAGCGGCAGCGGGGATGTGTATACAGTCTGCAGAATGACTTATCCGGCGTGCCGGATAGCTTCAGTTACAGTCTTGCGACGCGAATACGGCGGGTGGACAGCTATGGCATGACGACGCGTTGTTTCACTGATATAGCCGGGCAGGTTAAAGCCCCGACAGCACGGCTGAAACTGGCGCTGGAAAGCGGGTTAATTGTCACCGCGCTGGATGGTCTGTTCTGGCTTGGTATTCAACGTATTGCCGCAGATGTGCAGCGGCTGCGTCAGTCCGGAATGACAATCATCACCCGGGATGTTGAGGTCTCAGACTCGCTGACCGGAACCACACGGGGTGTTTCCGGGTACAGCCTTTGATTTATGCAACAAAGTATCGCAGCGTCGAATATGAGCTATGGCCAGATTTTTGTTAATCGTGGTTGTTGCAACATGTAAGGCGAATGACCACACTATTCTGGCACGCTCGTAATCACGCTGAAATTCTGCTTCCTGTCCTGCCGTGATGAGTTCCGACCAGGACATACGGCGAAGTGTATGTCTGTCAGTAATATCCGTCATGAGCTCTCAGCCTCCTCCTTCGTATTTCCGTCAGAAACACAAACGCCCCGCAGAGAAAATTCGCCAACATTCTCCTTTTTAATGGCGCGCAATGCATCGCGGCAGGCCCGTTCGGTATGAAAGGCCTGGCTGTGCACCGCCAGTGTGGGCTGACGGGCATCACCGGAAGAGACATTAAAGGGCGATGAAAGCCAGAAAATCAGTAGCCACATGCGTCACACCTCGTCCTTTTTATGCGGGTATCTGGACAGAATATTGAGCGCCTGTAATGGCGCTTCATGCATTTCACGGATACAACGGGCATCGGTGATATTTTCCCGGTAATGTGTGGTTTTCAGCATCATATGATGCATATGGAGCATCCGGGCCAGGGCTGCGCGGAGTTCTTCAATATGTTGTTCATGGGAATGCTGGCGGGGCTGTATCCGGCAGAGAGGGATAACCTCCACATCATCCGGGTGCGCGCGAAGCCACGCGTCAGTGACTGCAATGTCGTCAGTGTAAAACCATGTGCCGGATGTCCCGTTGGCCAGAAAACGCATTTTCCAGGCTTCTGGGGTGGCGGTTGTGTTGTTATCTTTCATGGTGCCACCACTCATTCAACAGGCTTAATGCTGTCCAGGCGCAGTCTGCTCAGACTGTCGTGGCTGCCACAGCGGCGTCCAGTGCTTTTGCTGTAGCACTCCTGCCCCCTGATACACCATGCCGTTGGCGTTTCGTAGAGGCTGACACGTCGGGTTTTATCTTTAATGATGAGAAGCCCGGTGTGAGTTTTTGTCTTTTTCATCGGTGGGGTACAAACGCAGAAATTTTGTTGTCATTACATCATCAGTTTTAGCCTGCAGAGACCTGAAAAATCAGCGTTTTCAGACCCTGTTCAGGTTAGTGAATATTCTTGCCTGGCCTTTCGGCAATATCAATCCCCTGAAGTTGCATGGATATCCCATGCCCATTGAGCATCTGGCTGTCCATGGAATGGATACCGCATGTCATCATCAGGTTGTAACAAAGCGTACTCAGCATGGCGAGTGCCTCTTCTGAGGATTTACAATGTGTGTTCATAAGGGCCAGAAACTGCTCAACAACATCCGGGTTAATGCTGGTACTGTGTATTTCATCCTTCATGATGTGTCCTTGTTTTTTATTATTTTGCATTTCAGAAAATAACACGATGCCTGCAGCCCGGAAAACAGATGTGTGCACACGTAGTCACTTTCCGGCTTTATTTCTGTCCCTGACACAAAATACGTGGTGGCATGAAAAGGATTGTGGCGGACAGGAAAACGATTAGAATAGCGGCGGGCGCTTGAGGCTGTATGCCGAAAGCGTTTTGTGGACGGCATGTAGCAGAAAGCCCCAGGCGATTTTTTTATCAATCAACCCAGGGCCCACTGTAATGCCTCAACAACATTATAGTAGCCCGATGACGGCCGAAAGGCAATGGAGGGGCTGCGATGCCACAACGAACGTTTTTAATGATGTTAATCGTCGTCTGTGTGACGATACTGTGTTTTGTCTGGATGGTGAGGGATTCGCTTTGCGGATTTCGTATCGAGCAGGGAAATACGGTGCTTGTGGCAACGTTAGCCTACGAAGTTAAACGTTAACGGGCAACACGGCGGCAGGACATCTGCCGCCGGATTGTTGCGAAGGCTGACCTCAATGCGCCTTGTTTGTCTTTTTTACCGGACGACTGCTGGTTGCTGCTGTCCGGCAGCTATTATTTTTTCCGTCCTGTGCGTCATCAATTATGACAGTCGCTCTCATTTGGTTGTCTCTGGTTAGATGTATTATTAGATATTTTCGGGGTGATTCGATAAAAGTTATCCACTTCAGCACCAGACTGAATGATATATGCAATAAGATCTAAACGATGAATCTCGTATCGTGTACGTAACTCCATCATTTCACGCCATGCTAAAATCCTTGATGTTTTCAGTTCAGCCTCTATAAGTTTCCATGTGTTTGTTGAGATGGCATGTTCTTCCAGCTGACGTAACGAGAACCTATCACTAATGACCAACCATCCCCATCCTCGAGTATGTGCCCATTTGCGACCTGCATTACTTTTTATTCTCGTGAGACTCAAGGTCATTCGGTCTGTTGGCTTCACTTCCATAAGTAGGCACCGACCATCAACTGTCGCAATGAGTAAATCTGGATAGTATTTTTTTGATTTGTTTTTAAAACAATATGGAATAGAAAATGGTTGTTCTTGATAGAAAAGAACCTGATCGCAACATTCTAATAGATTCATTATTTTAAACTCAAGCCCTGATTCGTACTGGACTGTACGACCTAATTTTTGAGAGTAAAAGAATCCAGATATGTCAGTATCATTAACCGCTCTCTGTGAACATAGCTGTTCTACGGGGGGAGGAGGTGCGATATATTTTGGCCAATGTGTATTGTCTAGCCATTTACTGAATATGAACTCAACTCTTTCTTTCTTGATTCGGGCTCTTTCCTGAGCGTGAGCGTGTGCTAATTCTGCTCTTCGTTCACGTAACTTCTGCTTTTGTAATTGTGATATTAATGAGAGCGAATTTTTTATTTCATCTCGTCTTGCTTTAGGAATGCCTGCGGCAAAAATGATGAATTTGGCGGCTAACTCAGAGGATGTAACGAAATCCCGATGAACAATACGATAAATCCATACTGCTATATCATATGGTGAATTACCTATTGAGTTAATAAGGGCTTTAAGGCAAGCTCCAGGTGTCCCTTCATAGCGAGATTTAGCAGCTAGTAAGCCAAGGGCTCGTTCCTGAAGTTGTCTTACCCTTTCACGGGAAATTCCTAATTTGACGGCAATATCTGCCAGAGAATGAGGTGAATCATCTGTGCCGAGTCGCATTAGAAGAATATATTGATGTCGTTTATTAGATAAACTTTCGATAGCAGAATGAATTAGCATAATGACATCATGTTCATCGGCTATATAATCTTTAAAATCTGTATTGGGTTGGCAGAGGGGGAGTGGGGTATTTTGTTTAAAACTATTCTTTTGTATTTCAACTTTATCATGAGCAATTGTTTTTGCAGTGCTCAATGATATTAAATTATTGATGATACTATTGTGTTCTTGGCGAGGAATCTTGTTGAAGTAATTGCTGAGATCATTCACCGTGTTTATATCGTTGAACTCAAGAAACTCAGAAGGAAGCAGGCGTTTGATTGCTCCACGTATTCCCCCGGACGATCGTTGATGTGTTTGAGTAAGTTTTTTTAGCGAGACGCCCTCCGCTATGGATACGAGAAGACGCTGTAACTCTTCAGTATTCCATGGAGTACCATGTCGTGCTGGAAAATTGCTGCGGGATTCAGACATGATTTTATCTTTATGTTTTCTAGGTACTGCCTTGAGTGTGTGGATATGATAATTATTTATAATGATATTGTTATCTTTTATAGATAACTGATATGCAGAATTGTATTGATTTTGTCTACAGTGGGCAAGACAGTGCTAAGAATTTGTGGGGAAAACATAGAGACTCCATGCGGCGTCCTGAGATAGACGGCAGACAGGCATTCTGCCTGAAAAGAAAAAGCCGGTTCAGAGAAAACCGGCTGACGGATTATCGTCTAACAGTTGATAGCTACCTCAAAATACTTCTGCAACAGGAACACCGGCAACTTTTTCCCACTCTTTAACCCGATACCGGATCATCTGTGGGAAACGTTCCTTGTACTCATATCCACGTGCAGCCATGGTGTGCATGGTGTTGGCCAGCGTCCTTGATGAGATGCCGGAGATCTCAAGAGGAATCATCGGCAGACTCACATAGGTGGTGTGGATTTCCAGCTTGCCGTCCTCAGCAACCGTGCGGGTAAAGTTGTGAATATCCAGACCAATTACATCCATCACATTGTTTGGATAAATACGCACATACAGCATGGTGCCGTTTTTAATGTCGATCCCGAAATAACAACTCTTCGAGAATGACAGTTGCTCATAATCGCTGGTCGGCGCAAAGGGACTGCTTTCTTTTATCTGCTGAACAACCTGCTGGACTTTCTTTTTCTTCGCTCTGGTTTTCATATATAGCCAGAGTGATGGGAGTATTAATAGGAGCCAACTGCCATAAGTATATAGATATGCTTGAATATCTGTTTCTATATATGGTTCTGTAAGCATCATACCGGTAAATCCTAGGGAAGGTGCGAACAAGTCCCTGATATGAGATCATGTTTGTCATCTGGAGCCA